>Ga0102859_1000009_pt1 | contig 46665 bp, 63 predicted proteins | sample Colrivmet1371B02_FD_78439 | JGI IMG/M metagenome (GOLD analysis project Ga0102859, IMG submission 78439) | Estuarine microbial communities from the Columbia River estuary - metaG 1371B-02 | ecosystem: Environmental > Aquatic > Marine > Intertidal zone > Estuary | place: USA: Columbia River...
CTTTGATATGGCTACTAGCTATATATGCACTATACCTTGCAAGAGTATGTGTACTTTGTTTTGCTTTTTCAATTATAGCATTAGCATTGATATTTTTAATGAGTTTGCATGATATTTTCATAAATTCCTATAAAATGTTCTTAAATGTATCAAATAGCAAACTGCCTTGGATACCTTTAATCATACTTTGCTCTTTGAGAATATTAGAGTCAAAAGCAAATATACTCCCCTCAACATCCATTGTGATTAAATATGTTTCCATATTCCCCCTAGTATTGCCAATATGTCTAATATTTGGAGTACCAATTGAACTCATATTTTGTGTTCCACCCATAGAGCCACTATTAACTTTTGGAGCTATTGCTTCTTTATACAATGCGCATACAGTAATAATTTTAGTAGAAACATCGTGCATAACATCTGATATGTTATCATAAATACTTGCTATTTGGATGTCAGTTCCATTATATAAGTTTCGGTATAGATAGACATACATCTCTAATGTATACCTCATAGGTATATACACTTGCTTTGCTTGGTTTAAATAGTAGTTAAATGACCCATCATCGGTTCTTGCATTGGCAATGTTGACCACGAGAACATTTTCTTTTGATTGAATATATTCTGATAAACGATGCTCTTGAAATTCATTTGGTATAGCATGTACTATTCTAGCTAAATTACAGTGTAAGTTTGCATACGTGCATGCGAAATTAATGGGGTTAATTGTAAAGTTAAAACCATCATCTTTTGTGAATGTAATTCTTTTGTATTGCACGTTTGAGACAGTAATATCTTCTATTTTTTTAATCTCCTTTAGCCCATTATACCCAGAAAATGTATTTCCATAATCGGTATATAATTGAACAATTGGGAGTATTAAGGCATTTTTCATATCAAAATATTTGATAGCTCCACCTAAATTAATATAAATAATTGTTTTACCATTCAGTGTGTCATATATTACATTGGAAACAGGATAATATCCTTGTGATATAAAGTTATCAGGCTGGTTGATGAAGAAAAAATTATCCTTTGTTATTTGCCTGTCTATTGTATTGGTTGTTATCTGTAATTCAAATTTTCCGCCAGAAATTGAAGAGAGTTTGTACTCGCTGTAATTATATATAAATAGTAACTTAGTGAGGTTAATATTATTTCCAATGCTTTCGTTAATGCTTGGGTCAACATCAACGTAAAAGCTTCCATCAGAATTAATACCGCATGCAAAAATAGATATTTTATTACTAAATTTATCGGTAAATAATGGGAGTACTCTTTGTAAATATTCTAAAAATAATTTATTTGGCTCAATATTCATTTTCAATCTTTATTATTTGATTTTGACATGTATTTGTAATAGCTATAATGCTCCATTAACTCTGTGATTGGGCAATCTTTCCACTCGGTAATTGTTATTTTCACTATTCCTGTATGTATCATTAAAAGGTAGTTATTTAATAGCTCGTCTATAATTGAGAAATTTGATACAATTTTAAAATCATCAAACTGCTGTAATACCATCTCCAATGAATGCTTTGTAATACGACATTGGTCATATTCCTTTTTTACCTCAGTACAATAATCAATAAATTGTGAATAATTAAGCCTTTCATTTACTTGCCCGCGACTACTGCCTTGTACTTCGAGAAGTCTCCATCTTTGCAAAATATTGAAAAAATAAGAAAAAAAAACATAACAGTATGTGTTTTTACTTCGCTCAATGTAGTTTGAGTGAATGGTAAACCATCTTGCAGTTTAACAAGACCAGAATCTGTTAAAAATGTCATAATTGAGTCATAATGTTTTAAATATTCACTCGCATTAAATGTTTCAATTTTACAATTTGATAGGGTTGCAAATAAATCAGGATGCTTCCTTAGCGTAGCACCATTTGGTTCAATAAACCAAATATCTGTATACTTTGTTTTTTCATCTTCACTAGTATAATATGGCTCTGGCAATGTAATACGTACAGCGCTTGATCTTGACAACTCTGCAATAATACTTTTTTCAGTTTTATCCCCCTTATCTTTTATATAATGATTTACATTGTTTGCAATATCTTCAAAATATTTTATTGCGTTTGCTTGGTATTGGTGCGTTCCAAGAGTTTCCCAAAGCCTTCCTACGACACTTTTACTTACGCTTTGTATTGCTTTGAAATTATCAGACAATACATCAAAATTATCCTTAACATATTCTATAGCATCTTGTTCTTCTTCATATAGTCTAATTTCCGATACAAGATTTGTAACAAAACCTGTCATTTCACTCTCAACCTCGTTTGTCATTAGGATTTCTCCACTAAATTCATGATCAGTTTTTACTTCTGGTATTTCCGCGTTCCTATTATCTTGCATAAATATATGTTATTTGACAATATTTATAATATTACCTTTGAGCGTTACTTGAAAACTCCCAGCTTCATTAGCCCCAATTTCCATTGTAGCATTTGTAACATCATATGATTTAACTTTTGCAGAGACATTTTCTGTAACTTGTGCTGTAAATCTTACAGTATTACTTTGTAAAATTTGGTCCCATTCAAGATGACTCAGTGTAGTTGGATCATCAGTTTCAAGTGCCTGAAAACTAACACTACCAGTCTCGCGTGAAGTAATATGATTCTCTGTTTTTTTGACACCATCTTGAGAATATGGAACCGATGTTTGATTTACTGACCCTGGCGTAAAAGTCACAGAGTAATCTTTTATTGCCATAGAATACATTGCCCCAGTATCCTCTCTTGTGATAACTAATTTCAGGGTCTCTTTATGTGAAAGTGCCATATATTAATATATTAGATTATAGTTGTGAATATGTTGCAATAGTAGTTTTACCTTGGAATTCCTCAACGTGCTGACCAAGCGGTAGTGTAATTTCATAATAGACAATACCATTACCTAAAATGTCTAAAGCACATTTATTAATTTGCTCATTAATTTTTGGAAGATTTGCTTCAATAATTAATGACGGATATAGCTCTGATACTGCTTTAAATTTACGCATTAACTCAGCTCTAAAAGCATTTTTACTAATCATTCTTAAATCTTCTGCGTTTTTTGCTCCAATTTGTGCATCTGCAAATTGTTCTTGTATTGTATCATCAATTATTTTAACGTAAAAGTCCCTGAGTAATAGTTGATTTAAAGTTCTTCCTGCACTATTTGAGTAAGTCAAATCTCCAGTAAACAACTGTGATGTAATCACATTTTGGTTTAATTGATCTACATTTAAAAATGACAATCCTTTAGATTCTATGAGTTTTTGCTCTCCACCAGATAAAACTGTACTTGTATAAAATGGAGAAATTGGAATATTTGGAAGAATAGTTCCATTGAAATTTCTCATATATTGATTTGGGCCGCCAACATTTGGTTGGTACTTTGGACTTGATGGTCGTGTTAATATTGCATCTGGAAATGTTTGCAAACTTGTAGCGGCGTATACGTCGACTGCGGTAAGATACGAATGCAAACCACTCACATCAAAATAGCTACCATCAATGTTGTCAAGATTTCTTATTACGCTTAGAACAAACGCACCATATCTTTCTGGTAGTGAAAGAGAAAGTGATGCAATATCTGCGATTGGCTTTACCATATCTGTAATAAAATATCCAGATAGCTTATCATTAGTAAATTCTCTTGTTCTTTTTTCAGATAACTGTGTATTACATACTTCCCACCCAAAATTTGGAATAACAAAGTTTACACGCATATTTTTTACTTGCTCAATAGCTGATGTTATATTTGTATCAAATTCACCACCTTCAAATGGAGTGCTATCAATTTCTATACCAGGTATAGTAAACTGTGATAAATCTAAACACTGGTTATTCATATCACTCCCTCCATTTTTTGCACTTAATGTTAATATAGGGGACGTGTAGGATGCAGTAAATAATTCATTAGTATTGTTATTAATTGCAGAAACAACTTTACCTGCAATTTGCGTAAATGTTTCGCCAGATATTGCATTAATTGTATACTTATGTCCTATTTGGCCGATGAATGAAAATGTTGTATTCTTAGATACTGTTCCACTAAATGTGACAGTTGCAGTCGCTTTAACTGCATCTATATCATCTTGTAGTGGAATAATAAATAATTTACCATATTTATTTACTTTTCTAAATCTTTTAACAGCTTCAATTAGAAGATTGCCCTTATCTAAAATTGTTTCAATTTCGTTTGCTACTAAATCATCAATTGTATTAACAATTTCTATAAGCTGTCCATACTTGCTGACATCACGTGGTGCAGTAATTATTGCTGGTGCACACAAAACTAAATCTCCTAACACTTCTTTTGCAGTTCTTAAAATCTGAACTTGATTGTTATTTCTAATGAATCCTGTTTGCATATTTTATGATATAGTTTCTTCTATGTTGACTTGTTTTTCTTTTTTTAATTTGTCAATATTTTTTTTTATTTCTATCGATTGTTGAGAATTATCTATCTTATCCATACTATTTGATAATTTATTTTTTATATATTGTTTAATATTACCAATACTTTCTGTGGTAATTTTAATTAGCTCCCTTTTGGGGGTTGTAATATCGATTATCATACCATCAACTTCATAGGAAAGGTTAAGCTCTTCCAATCTTTGATCGCTGATTCCAATTTTTTCATTATTTAAAATATTTTTATCATAAAAGATATGCTGTGTATTTATTTTAGAATCCATCTGAAATGATTTAAAAAAAAAGTAGTGTTCAATGTCATTCTTTTGCTTAGTTTGAATAATTTCAATATTTACAATACCATTGCCTATAATTGTATCTTTTTCATACTTTATAATTTCAGTTTCTTTTGTTTCATTTTTAACTGTAATTTTAAAGTCATTTGCAAGCTTTAAAATAATACCAATATCCATTTTTTCGTAGGGAATATTTTGAAATTTCATGTATTTTCAATAAATTATTTTTTATATGTAATTATTATTTTTATATGTCAAGTGAAAATAATGCTTGACATATAATTTCTTTGAATTTGCATTTCAATAGTGCGGTGTTGTGGATTTTTTAATTAATTTTACACAACACAAAACTACCAGTTCGTTACTGGTTAAAAGATGTGGTAGGCACTGTAAAAGTAATTATTTTTATAATGATGTCAAAAATTGTGGTTTTAAAAACTGAGGGCGACTGGGTTGCTTACAATGGATTTTTACAGGACCAAATATTGTCATTTATGCCAACAACGGGTTCAAATATAAATGCTGATTACAACTTTATTGGAGCGGGTGCTGGTGCTTATTTTGAGGTTTTTATGACAAGAAACAAAAGTATAAACGGTTTTGAGCCTGATTTCGATAACATTTGTCTTCTTGGAGACGATAGTACTGGAGAGCTTTTAAAAATCACAAAATGCTTTAATGTCGATATTTCAGATAGAATGGCTGGTGGGAATAAAGTTAATGCTACACAATGGGTATTTTTTCGTTTAAAATCTGTGAACGCAAACACCGAAGTTCACATACGAATTGACGCAGCATCGGACACAATAAAGTATATATCAACAGTAGAACCTATTAACGAAGTAAATGCCTAAAATTAGAAACTCAACAATTGGTGGTGGAACTGGTTCTTCTGGTGATGGAATTTCACAATGGGATCCAGTTTTAAAGCCTGACTATATTCAAGCTGGTAAATATAAAACACCTGGATATTTTGCATTAGTAGAAGATTTGTCATTTAAGCTGGATGAAGTACAAGCTGGCACAAAAGCAACTCGTACTATTTTTTATAATAACAAAACAAAGCTATGGAATATTCTTTCGCCAAATACAATTGAGGAAGCAATCATTGGACCATTCCAATTTATAACAGATTTGCCACAGCCTGCATCTAACTACCTTAGCAAGCAAGCTTTTATTGTTGAAACTGGAACATACTGGGTGTCAAATGGTATAATATGGTATGATACTAATGAAGTTATTGTTAAGGGATACACTGAAGCAGAAGTCAACACTCTTCTTGATTTAAAACAAAATAAGGAAACTGGCAAAGGTCTTTCACAGGAAAATTACACAACTGCGGAAAAAAATAAAGTTGCAAATATTCCTACTGATACCAACGCTTCACTATTGGGGAAAAAAGACAAAATAACGCCAATAACCGCAACAACAAAAGGTACTGCATCAAAAACGGCAACAGTGCAAATAAACACTCAAGGAGACACTCTGTCATTGACCGAGCAAGACATTGCAATATCTTCAACACAAGTTACGGACTTCACTGATGCAAGTCAAGACGCAATTGGTGGTGCATTATTGGATACTGCTACAGTTGGCTTGTCATACAATGACGCAACAAATAAAATTTCTGCAGATGTAAAAGATTTGTCGCTTACAGATTCAAAAATTGCAACAAATGCAGATATTGAAACTACAAAAATCAAGCAAACAACAATAACGCCAGTTTTGGCAACTCCACAAGACAATGATACACAAGCAGTTATCAATAACAAATCACTTGGTTTAATTAATAATCTTCAAAGTCAAATTGACACACGCCCAATTGGTGCAAGTAATGGTAGTGTTTATTATCTTACAAGCCAAAATTCTGCAATTGCAAATTACGAGCTTTTAAGCTTTTCGCCAGACCCTTCAGCACTTGACATTGAAAGCGTTACAATAAATTCCACAACGGCAAAGGCTAGCAGATTAATTCACAGCTACATTGCAAATTATGAAATTGGTTCGGCAATTGTAAATGGTGGAAACTGGTTATTCAATTTATTTGGTTATGTTTCACACTTGAATAGCTCAAGGTTTGAAATTGATGTCTTTAAAAGAGTCGGAACGGCTGAAACACTGCTTTTCACTTGTGAAACAACGGACTTTTTGCAAATTGCACAAGTTTCTCAAGCGTTGAATATTGTAAATGTTGAAACAACTCAGCAAGATTTTTCTTGCAACTCTACGGATAAAATTGTAATTAAAGTTTATGGCAAAACCGATAGAACTCAAAATACCACAATAACATTGCTTCATAGTGGTACTGAGTATGCTTCACACATTCACACTCCACTTATTACTTCGCATAATAACTTATCAGGCACTCAAGGTGGAACTTCAACAGAAAAATATCACCTAACATTAGCAGAATATAATGATGTTCAAGAACTTCCTTTAAATCTTGATCTTAAGCAGAACAATATTACAAAAGTTGCTAACCAAGCAACAATGCTTGCACTATCCACAGCAATAGTTGGTGATATTGTAATAAGGGCAGATGATAACAACTACCAATATAGGCTAAATACACTCCCAGCATCAAGTTTATCAAGCTGGGAAGTTTTAGGCAAAGATGCACAGCCAGTTGGCGAAACTGTTGAGGATATCATTATCACAAATGAATCTTTAACATCAAAAATTAATGGTCTTTATGCTTTTGCTGGCGTTCCAAGTGGTGGTTTGCCTAGTGGAGTTTCACAAGGTGATATTGCACAAAAAACTGGCACTTCTTATGCAGTTGCTTATACTTTTGCTAACGCTCCCGCAGCAATTTTTGCTAATTCCGATGGTAAAACATATTTAAAAACAATTAATGGTGCTGGTATAAATACATGGCAAGCTAAAAGCGAGCCTACTGTTTATGAATTTGGGGACGATAAACAATACAATACATTGCAATCTGCAGTAAACGCATACCAAGCAGATTTCACGGCAGGCAGAACTTCTCTAGGTGTAATTTTTTGCTACAAATCTTTAATCAATGAAAATGTTACTGTTGGTGGAACAGCGGACATTCAAAACTTACATATTGAAGGTTACGGTTGCTCTGCTAGGTCAAGCACACAAATTACTAGATTAACTTTGGGAGCGTTTTCACATCGGATTACACTGAAAAATATAATGCCTAGTAACTCAACTTCTACAGCTCCCTTTGTTATACAGTCGTCTGGGACTTGCACTGAAAATGGAGTTGCTGGAGTTGGGCGTGGTAAACATGTATTTGATGGTTTAGTTTTGGCAACAGCACACACCACTTCATTGGATATTACATCATGTAATAATTTTTTAAATTTTAACAATTGTGATTTTGGTGGAAAAATTGTCAATGTGGCAAATCAAACAGGCGTTGCGACTAGTATAGTAATTAATAACTGTAATAATGCAATTTTAAATATTGGTAACAATCGTATAGTTACTAAAAACAATTCTGCCTCTGTTTACCGTGGTACAATTAGCACAACTGGTACGGTTATTTTAGATGTTGATACAGCAACACCAATAGCATATTCAGTTTTACGCTCTTACTCAGCTTTGGGTGCTTCCGTTCCAATAGCACTAGGATCAATGATAATAAATGATGATGTTGGTGGAACTTTACAAATGCTTAGATGTACAGCTGCTTATACAATTGCAGGCAGTGTTGGTTTTGGTACGGCAATAGATTTAACAAAATATCAAATTCAAACTGATAGCTTAAAACTAAACTCTTCATTAAAAGGTGTTGCAAATGGACTTGCAGAATTGGGCAGTGATGGAAAAGTTCCTTCGACTCAACTTCCTGCTTATGTTTTGGAATACGATAATCTTGCTGCATTTCCAGCAACTGGTGAAGGTGGTAAAATATATATTGCAAAAAACACTAATATAACTTACAGATGGACTGGCACTCAATATATAGAGATTTCTTCTTCTTTAGCACTTGGTGAGACTTCATCTACTGCTTATAGAGGCGATAGAGGCAAGACTGCTTACGACCATTCACAAATTATTCTTGGCAATCCGCACGGCACAACTAAAGCCGATGTTGGGCTGGGTAATGCTGATAATACTTCCGATGCAACAAAAAATGTTTTGTCCGCAACAAAACTTACAACAGCTAGAGATATCAATGGAGTTGCTTTTGATGGAACAACAAATATCACAATTGCAGATGCAACGAGACAACCATTAGATGCAACACTCACGGCTTTGGCTGGGTTGGACACTACTGCTGGCATTGTTGTCCAAACTGGGACAGATACTTTTACCAAAAGAAATGTTACTGGTAGCAATGGAGTAACAATAACAAATGGAGGCGGTGTGTCTGGAGATATAGCTATTGCCCCTACTTATGGATCTTTGGTAAATACAATTGCACAGGGGAACGATACTAGAATTGTAAATGCGGAACAAAATGCAAATAAAGATGCTTCAGGCGGTTATGTAGGATTAACTTTATTTAAGATAAATTTTAAAAATGTTTTAAATACATTTACAAGTTTTTTTACCAACTCCAACACAGCCTCAAGAACTTATACATTCCCCGATGTAAATGGAACTGTTGTAACATCAGGTGACACTGGTTCGGTAACAAGTGCAATGATTCTTGATGGCACTATTCTTAACGAAGATATAAACGCTTCGGCAAATATAGCAACTTCAAAATCAAAACAAGCAACAATTGCACAAACAAAAGCACAGCCTACAGATAACAACACCGTAGAAGAAATCATTAACAAGACCCTTGGACTTATTAACACACGCTCATCATTAGCACCATTAGTAATCGCCAACCTTCCAACTGGCGGTGTAATTGGAACGGCTGCGGCAACTGTTGACATTAACAGCGTGGCATTGATTAACCAAACAACGGCTGGTCAAACATTTACACTTCCAACGCCAACAAATGCAACACTAGGTCAAACATTTATCGTTGGTGCAAATTCAACAGCATCAATTACTGGTTATGGCAACTTAATTCCTGCGGGAGGCGGTGGTTCATTTTTATGGAATGGTTCTACTTGGAGTGCAGTTGGCTCAAGCTCAGGCGGTGGCGGAGGTGGAACTTCCCCTATTACAACAAAGGGAGATTTGGTTGTTGGTGATGCGACTGGTGTGCAATCACGCCTTCCTGTTGGAACATTTGATGGACAGCTACTAGTTGCAGATTCTACATCATCACAAGGTGTTAGATGGGGGGCGGTTACTCAATCTACTGCACCAACTGCACGCACTATTGGCTTTCGGGTGACAAGTGAACAAGCTACTCTTGAGTACCAGCAATTTTTGTATGATAGTTCACTTGGAAGCAACGCACCAGATGTAGTTCCTGAAGCAGTTACCGTGCTTTCTAATGCGGAAACAAGTGGAAATTATCACCTGTATCTAGGGCATAATATTTGGTGGTACAAAAGAGGGATAGACCCTTTGTGGACTAGCTTTGGTGGTAAGGGTTCTTTTGGCCAGTCCGTCTCTAGGGTTTACACATTTAAAGGTCTAGCAACTGCTTTAGCTAATTTATATGGGCAAATTTATTATGTTTTACCAAGTAATCAGGTACTTGTAAACAATACGCCAATAAATCTATCTACCATATCTTTCTCAGTTGGTGGCACTACATTTCAAACAAATGTAAATGGTGTTGTTACATTAAAGCCTGGGTTTAGGTATCATCTTGAGGGGTTTGTAAACCAATTGCACGAAAGTTCATATTCCTACGGTCAAGTGTTTGGATTCCAATGGAGGGTAAACGGAGCTAAAGTTGGAACAATTGGATCATCGCCTTATATGTATAGGCCTGATTTACATGAAGGCTCTTCCTCTACGGCTCAATATAGTTTTGATATACCATACACTGGTAGCACTCAAAATGTAAATTTAGAAGTAGATGGGATAACACGCCAATATATAATGGCCAATAAAGGAGATACCACACACTCACAAAGTTATATAAAAATCACTGCGTATGCTTTATAAATTATTTAAAAATATATGAATAACGAAGAATTTACACCACCTAACACAAATGAAATAACAAATGATAGTTTGGAAGTTTTAGACCCTCCATTCACACTACCAATTGCTGAACCAAAGCCAATGGAGGTTTTTGAAATTAAAAATATTCATTACTCAAACAAAGAAAGAACTTTGTATACTGTTGAATTAACCGATGGGAAGCTTTATTTTTTATCAATCAATGGAGACACTAATTTGAATATATTTGTTAATTATCAAATTGAGCAAGGTCTATTAACAGTTGGCAATTATATGCTTCACGGGGCTTTTTATAAAAAATCTGATGCAACATTTCAAGATATTGTTGATGAAATGGACGAAGATTTTTACACAACCATTGAACCACTTAAGGCTTACAATGATGGGACTACACAAGCCTTTCAAGACACCTTGCAAGCGTGGGAATATACATACAAAGGAGAGGAGCTGATAAAAGAAGAATATGCTGAGGAATTGTTGGAGTTAAGGCAACAAAAGATGAAAGAGTTGGAAATTACATACAACAATTCAAAGCTTATTAAAATTCAAGGCAATTACACAATTGATATAAAACACGACACACCTGAGCGTGATGAGTTTCTTAAAAAAATACAAGAAGTTGCGAAGGAAGACAGTGAATCAAACACAGTGGTAAGTTATCACCAAACACAAAACGGCAACTTATATAGCTTGACAACACTACCGTGTATATGGCAATATATATTTAAAGACTTGTTTTTGATTGATAGGGGAAGTGGATTTAAGGAGTCTTTAAGATACCGAAACAAAAAATATTATGATGAGTATTTTCTTAAAATAAACAACGCAACAACAAAAGAAGTTATTAATTCAATATATTGTATTTTTGACGAACCAAGTGGCGTGTTAATTGATATTAACGCAAGTGCAAATAAAATCCTTAATGATGATTCCGTTGCAGAATGGGTAAAGATGTTAATAAGAGGAACTATTGATAACGATGGCAACTGTATTTTAATTGTTGAAACTGTATGCTAGCTTTAGAACAAACTAAAAAAAACAAAGAAATTTCTCACTATGAAATAAAGGGCTTTAAGAATATTAAAGCAGGTTTTATTTATTTTAATACACAATTTTCGTGGCAAAATAACATTTTTACATACATCGGTCGTGAAATTATAAAAAAGACAACGGGGGCTGGTATTGAGCATATTGGTTATGTTTCAAAAGTACCAGATGAGTTTGTTGGCTTGCAATACGAGGACGAGTATAACGAAAAAGATATAATCGAAAAAGGTTATGTGCTGTTTGAAGCAACAAATCATTTCAATTCAATATGCACAAATCTTGTAAAAAGACTTGAAAGACCTTCCTTAAATGATATTAACAAAAAGGGAGATTCAAAATGGACTGGTGATGTATATTTACAAGAAATAAAGTCTGAATATATTACAAATGAAACACTTGCATTGGCTTTTCAACTAGGGCTTGATTTGACAAATAAAAAACCTTGGATTAATGGATATGAATCTGAATATTCTTTGTTAAGAGCTGAATTAAGCCCATTTCCATTTTCAAAAACCATAAATCGTCTTATTGGTTATAAGAAATTAACACCTTCAGTTTTTTGCAGTGTGCAAGCAAAATACCTTACAGACATTCTTACTGGTCAAGTTCAAAAGCCAGAAAATTGGAATATTCTTGAGGGTCTTGGCACAAATCCAAAAGATTTATCAAGGCAATATATTTCAAAGCAATTATCAAAAATTCAAGAATCACTTATTACTTTTGTTGACGGAAAAGCAGTCGCCATAAATCCGCAACATGTAATCGCAAACCCTATTTTTAAATGATATGCCAATAATTTTTCTTCTTCTTTTTAGTTTTTGCACTCACGCAAGTGATAAGCTCACTTTTTCAGTTGGCATTGATTTATTTGATTCGGTTTCAAAAAACGATAAACTCAACAGGGAGGAGTCTATTTTCACAAATCCTCTTTTATCGGCAAATAAATTTTCAACTGGCGTAACATACAAACCTTTTGATTTCAGTGAAACAAGGTTCACATACAAAACAAATTCACTTTTGAATTTTGCAGAGTCATACACGACACAGGGAGACTATAATTTAGTAGTTCAATCAAAGGCACAGTCTTATATTATATCACACCCAGTTTCGCGTAAAATCGTGCCTTATTTCGTTGCTAGCGATGTTACTTCAATAGTTTCAATAAATGGTGGTAAAGATATTACAACAAATGGATTTATGTATGGATTTGGCTTGACATATATTTTTCTTGGTCACAACGGGTTATCATTAACATATTTTTTGCCGTCTGAAAAATTCAATACAAAATATTCATACGGTTTAAGCTACTCTTATTTTATTTAAAAAATGTCTTCATTTATATCGTTTATTTTAAAATTTTTCTTTCCTGAATTTTTTAAAAAAGTTTTAGATTATTGCATAAAAAAAAATCCACTCAAAACATTTATTATTTTCACAATTGCGATAGGCTTTGGTTATTACTTTATTGAAAAACCAAAAGACCATTCAGAGTTTTCTGAGAAAGAAAGGTATAGTATACGCAAATCAATGCTTCGTATGTTGTCTGCTTGTGAAGCAGATGGGTCTGGTATATCTTATGCACAAGTGTATGCTAAAAATCGTGCAAATGTACACGACATAAATTATATTGAGGTTTTTGGTTACTCTGTTTTGCTTCCTGAATCTTCTCATATTCAGCAATTTAGCAATATTGATATGTTTTTAAACCCAAAACCTATGGACAGCGTTGCACACAGTCAAATAATACAAAAATTCATCAATGAATTACATAAATCAATTTTAGTAGATGTTAGCAAAACTTCCGATATTGTGCATACAGCTTACATAGATTCAATAAAAGAAAAACTATGGGTGGGAATGAATGGAATTAGAATCAAAAATGGATTACAGCCATATAAATTAACACAAATGCAAATATATCCAATATTGGATAAAAAGTCACAAATCATATATTTGCTAGCAATGACATTCACAAATAACAATTTATGCAATGACAATGGGTTCAATACAATGTTTGATGAACTTGGGATTCAAATAGAAAGTGCTATCAATGATTAGGTGAATATATTACAAAAAATTCTTGAAACTTTTTTGTGGAAGTTTTTTGAAAAATATTTTTTAAAAGTTAGCAAAAATACAAAGATATTTTTATTAATTAGTATACTGTTTATAACGCCAATTTATTGTTATGTTAAATATTACGAAGCAGTTAAGTATAAATTAAGCTATTTTTTTTTGTATCGTGAAAAACAAATTAGTCGCAATATTGATATTTTGTTGTCAAGTTGTCATACACGCGGTGTTTATATTGGCTATCTTGCAGTTAATCAAGACATAATTTATTTTGAGATTCTGCGAGGAGTTTTAAATAGTTCTACAGATTTGAGACCTGTTGATACATTATATTTAAATAGTTTTTATACAATGAAAATGCAATTAGACCCCAAGTCTAAAGAAGTACTAATTGCAAATGAAAAAAATCATTTAATATCAGTTATTGATTACGATTTTGTGCAAAAACACAATATGGTATATTTTATTAAGCTGTTTGATTCGCTTTCCGTTCATGGCTCATTAGATAAAATTATTGACAAAATATATCTTTCGCCGTACATTATCAATGGTAACATAGTTTTTGTCGTTGGGTTGTCCTTGGCAGATTCAACAATGCTATCAAATTGCAACGATGGGACTATTGATTATAATGAACAAAGTCGTATTTTGTTTGACTTAAAAAAAAGCATAGTTAATACATTTAAATAATTTAATTTTATATATGGTAACATCTTTAGTTACAACAGTCTGCGGTGCATTATTTGGTGGATTTCAGAACTATGTTGAGCATAAACAGGATTCAAGCGAAAAAATTCAACTTGCAAAAATTCAGGCAGATAAAGAAATTCAAATTGCAAGCCAGCAAACTTTCATTTCACAAAATCAATCAAATACACAGGCAAGCATTACAGAGCAGGAAGGTTTTAAAACTGAAGCATCATTAAAGCAAAGCGACACGGCGGAATACAAGGCATTTGCTGAAGCAGTAATACAAACATCGGCACTGTCAAAAGATACCTCAAGACTTGCACAGATTGCAAATTTTATTACATCTACAACACGCCCAATTATTACATATATTTTAGGTGGGCTTGTTTTTGTTTTAGCATACAATATTATCCAATATGAATCTATTTCAGCACAACACGTAGCAATATTTGACCTTGTATTGGAAATGTTTTCAGCAGCTATGTCATATTGGTTTGTGCGTCGTTCTTTTGAAAAAAGACAAACTCCATCATTTGTAGCATCAAAAAAAAAAACTGAAGTAAATGAAATGAAGCCAACTGTTCAATTTGAAACACCTATTGCCAAGCAAATTGCAATAAAGATAATAAAAAAGTTTGAGGGTTGTAGACTTAAAGCTTATAAATGTTCCGCAGGTGTATGGACAATTGGCTATGGGCATACTGCAGGTGTGAAGGAAGGAATGGAAATTACGCAAGAACAAGCCGAGACATATTTTGAAAATGATATAATGGAATTTTTATCGCCAGCGCAAAAAGAAGTTGGAAATATTTGCAATGCGAATCAAATCGCCGCATTGACATCGTTTGCGTTTAATGTTGGAAATGCAAACTTTAGAAAATCTACACTTTTAAATGTTATCAAAAAAAATGCAAACAATTTTCCTGAAATTGAAAAACAATTTATGCGATGGGTATTTGCAGGCTCAAAAATACCACTTGCAGGCTTGAAAAACCGTAGAATTGCTGAATTTAATCTGTATAAAAAAGCTTGACTTTCACAAAACAACGCTTTTCACTCATTTACATTAACAACTAGTTAATGCTTCATAAAGCTGTTTTGAAGTTATGCGTGTTTGGAAACTTGCACGCAAAAACGCTTTTATAAATGTATGTCAACTGAAAAAAATCCAAACGGTAAATTCTTTTTGATTAGAAGAACTATAGTCTTTGTATGTTTATTGAGGTTTCTATATGTTTCGCATAAAATACAAACAAGTTTAGAGCCATACATTTCAAATCCCGAAATAGCAAAACAATATTTGCTTGCATATTGCATTGAATCCGTAGTATTAGGAATAATTATTATATTGTATATGATTTCAGTTTTAATTCACGATATTTCGTTTGAAAAGATTGAAAAAATCGGAAAATATGTTATGGATTTTAAGAAATGAATTAAGAATATACTTTCATACCTAAGCTATCAAACGCCTCTATGATAAATCGATATTCAGGCTTGCTATATTGACTTTTTAAATGTATACAAACTGCGTTCCATTTTTCTTTATTCCCATTTATTTGCTCAACTATCGGTTTGATTTTATTTTTTAAAAATAATGCTTTTTGGTCTTGAGGAAGTACTTTATATTGCACAATTGCTTTTTTAATCCATTCCACCGTATCGTAGTCATAATCGTAGTATATCTTTTGCATACCAAGAACTCCAAAATCATTTTGAGGCTTTGTTGGGTCTTCAAGCTTTTGTGAAGCATTTATTTGAGCGTACTTTCGTCCACATTCAAGGCTGCAAATCAAACCACCATTCATTGCTACATTGTTGCAACCAGCTATTACACAAATTCCCATATATTTTATTATTAATTAAATTACTGACAAGCTAAACATTCATCGTACTCAGGTTGAGTTGGAATCACAACCTCTTTTGCTTTTTCCTGCTCTTTTGAGAATTTATCCTCAGACTTTTCTGCCCTTTGAATTGAAGACGAGCGGCAGTAGTAAAGCGATTTCACACCTTTTTTCCAAGCTACGAAGTGGATATCGTGCAGAACTCGTTTTTCAACATTGCTTGCAAAAAACATATTAACTGATTGCCCTTGGTCGATAAATGGTTGTCTATCTGCAGCGTGTTCAATAATCCACATTTGGTCTATTTCCATTGCGGTCTTAAACACATCTTTTTCGTTTTGGCTTAAGAAATCTAAATGCCGAACCGAACCTTCGTTCAATGCAATTGATGACCAAGTTTTGTCGTTATCGTATCCTTTTTCTTGAAGGAGCGTTTTGAGGGATTTATTCCTTACAATAAACGAACCTGAAAGAGTTTTTTGATTATATACATTTGCAGCATAAGGTTCAATGCCCGGACTTGACTCTCCACAAATATTCGAAATTGAAGCCGTGGGTGCAATTGCCTGCATATTTGCAAACCTACGCTTAATTCCAAATTCTAACGCGTCAGGACACGCTCCCTTCTCGTTCGCAAGCTTTTCATTGGCAATATCACATTTTTCTTTAATATGCTTAAAAATGGTTTTATTCCACGATTTAGCACTAACACTTGCGAATGGTGTTTTTTTACTTTGAAGGAACGAATGGAATCCCATAACGCCTATTCCAATTGAACGCTCACGCATTGCTGAATATTTTGCTTTTTCCATTGAACTTGGTGCGCGGTCAATAAAGTCTTGTAAAACATTATCTAAAAATCTTGCAACATCTTCAATAAAAAGCTCATTGTTTTTCCATTCTTCGTAATATTCTAAGTTCAAAGACGATAAACAGCAAACAGCAGTCCTTTCTTTTTGTAAATGGTCAAACCCTGTTAGCAAATGGATTTCAGAACAAAGGTTGCTTGTCTTAACTTTTTGACAATATTTTTCCTCAAGCTTAGTATAAACTTTTGACTTGTTTTTATTTAGATTCCCAGTAAAAAGAATATATGGTTCACCAGTTTCAATTCTTGTTGTTAGAATTTTAATCCATAAATTCCTTGCGTTAAATTCTTCAACAACTCTTCCGTCTTTTGGGCTTTTTAGTTCCCACATTTTATCTTGTTGTACTGCTTCCATAAATTCATCACTTATGCAAACTGCATGATGTATATTTAATGAACGCCTATGTGAATCGCCAGTTGGTCTGCGAATATCAAGGAACTCTTCAATTTCGGGGTGGGTGTCTTGCATATAAACCGCAGCAGAACCTCGGCGAATTCCACTTTGTGTATCAGCAAGTGTCATTGAATCTAAAACTTTTATTTGCGGTATAACACCAAGTGCATCTCCACGATTCCCAATTTTTTCATTTTTTTGCCTAATATTCCCAAAATATGAACCAATCCCACCGCCACTTGTAGATAGATATCCATTTTCATTTCTTATTCCAAGAACTCCATCAAGAGTATCTTGTGCTTCATTAACAAAGCAAGAAATTGGTAGTGATTTTGAATCTTGCATTCCACCATTCGCTAAAATTGGAGTAGCAGGCATAAACCACATTTTGGAAATGTAATCGTAGAGCCTTTGTGCGTGTTCTTGATTATCGGCATAAGCTATTGCTACTCTTTGAATCATTCCTTGAAAAGTTTCGCCAGCAAGTAAGTATCTATCTTGCAATGTTGCCTTTCCAAAGTCGGTCAAAAGCTGGTCTATTGAGTAGTTAAGATTGATTGGGTATTTCATATTATTTTAAAATTTTATTAATTTTATCTTTGTGCTTTTTCGGAAATTTGAATATTTGTAACCAATTGTCAAATTTGTATTTATAATTGTTTCAATGTCAAATATAATATTTTTTTTGACCATCTAAAAATAATTGACCAATTTCTTTTGTTGCCCTCTCGTCAAGTTCAAGATTTATTGTAGAGTGACAAAAGTCAACATATCCATTTATTTTTATGTTATCTATTGAAACTTCAATTTTTGGCTGAATATTACTATGTTCTTGTTTACATCTCGAAAAAAAATCTTTTACAATTTCAGCAAATCTTTTACCAAACCCATAATTACCGTAATCACGCCATTTTTTTTCTTCAAAAAGTCCGCAGAATGCAATAATATTTCCTGTTGCCGTTACTTTGTTATTCATATATTTATTTTAAATTGTTTTTTACCTTTTCATTATCAAATTGGTCGCTTATCCTGAATATCGCAATAAGCAATATAATTAAGAAGAAATATTCATATGTATTATGAGACATAATAAAAAATTGTACTAACAAAAAAAAGCCAGAACCAATAGCAAGATTTTGAAAAAATTCAATACTTTTTAGTGGTAATTTTTTATTTTCAGTTACACAAAATACAGCTGTATACAAAAGCAAAAATGCAAATCCTAGTATCGCAATTTTGTGATTTTGTGTTGTTTGCATTCCATATAATACCAATAGACAGCTACTAAAAAAAATATACCAACACCAGTTTTTCAATGCATTTTTCATATTTTTATTTATTAAATTGATTTTTAGCTTTTTATTTTAAATTTTAAAATGGAATATCGCCTTCAATTCCATTTGGTTCGCTATAAGAACGGCCTTCATAATTTTTACTTGTGTTGCTTTTATCACGATTATCAATGATTTCAAGCTTGTTGTTGAAGCCTTGAAGGACGATTTCGGTTGTGTATTTTTCAACGCCGTCGTTTCCTGTCCATTTTCTGGTTTGAAGTGAACCTTCAACAAACAATTTTGTTCCTTTTTTGATATATTTTTCAATAATTCCAACAAGTCCATCAGAAAACACAACAACCCTGTGCCATTCTGTTTTTTCACGGGATTCGCTGGAGTTTTTGTCCTTCCATTTTTCCGATGTTGCAAGGGAAAATGTTGCAATTTTTTTACCGTCCTGAGTTGAGCGAATTACTGGGTCTCCTCCAACATTTCCAAGCAATATAACCTTATTTATTGACATATTTTTATTTATTAATTATTGTTTATTTAAGAACTTTGCTACATCTTTAAGTGTATCAAAGCATATTGCACCATTTGATGAAATCATTTTTTTTACTGCTTCAAGAGACTTTATTTGACTAGATGAAAAAGAATATTTGTCATCTGAATTCACTTGAACATAAAGTGTTTTACTTGGTCTTTTATTGCTGTCATCAACAACTTCTGCAATACTGTAAACCCCCATCATCTTCGGCGTTATGCAATATAATACAAAATCGCAACATTTTCTTTGATTAATTTCCTCTTCCTGACATTCGGGTGTCCAGTTTTCAACTACTGGATTAAAGTAATCAATTTGTAGTTTTTGAATTAAGTCATTTCTCCAAGTTGAGTCATTACAAGTTCCTCCAAGGAAAACTTTTTTCTTTGATTGCATACATTTTATTTAATTGATTCGCTTATTTTTTCCCAAGTTTCAGGATTTTGTTCGTGAAGGGATTTTGAATATTTCCACTCAAAATCATACCCTCCACCAGTTTGTGGTTTTATGCACAAGTTACCATTTTCAAGTAAAATAATACCAATTTCATTGCGTGCTTTTCCATTTTTTGAAAGTAATAATAATATATCCTCAAGCGTTATTGGTCTTCCTATTATTGAAGAATTTTGATAAAACATATCTTTTATATGCACAACTATTGATTGTTTTTTATCATTAATTCCTTCGGTAGAAATATAACTACAACCTACATCATTCCAGCCAACAATAACCCCTGTAGACATTGTTTGATTGGGATTAAAGAAATAACACCCATAATGTTTTAATTCCATTTTCAAAGCCTCTTCCAAAGTCTCCACCTCAGAATGTCTATTTGTTATTACTTTTTCCCAAATCTTTTTGAAGTGTGGGTTTCCCAATGCTTTTATCATTTTGTTTTTTATTACTTTTTGTAATTAAATTTTCATGTTATTAAATTAATTTGCTTATTTTCTCCCAAGTATTCTCACTTTGTTCGTGTAGGTGTTTTGTGAGTTGCCAAAAGAAACCTGCACCCATATTGTGATAATCTTGACTATATGGCTCTACTCTAAAACACCATTCTTTTACACAATCAAATTCTGTTTCGCCGTCTTTCCATATTGCAAAATTAATATGATAATGGTCAATGAAAGCATCGGGAGCAGTATTTTTTCCTCGTAATAAAATCAAAATATCTTCAAGTGTTATTACTCTTCCTAGGATTTGCTCAACTCTTGCCATACCGTTATCACGATTTTTTTCATCATATAGTTCGGAAGTAAAAGTCCTATAACCTAAACCATACGCATGAGCTACTAATAAGTTATTAGGCTCTTTCCTCTCCAACTTTAGAGCTTCCTCCAAAGATTTTGCTTCTGGGTGTCTAATTTTCCAATTTACTTCTTCCCAAATCTTTTTATAGTGTGGTTTTTCCAATGCTTCTATCATTTTATTTCCTTATTACTTTTTTTAAAATTCCTGCTGATATTTCTACCAACAGGAATGTAACTAATATTATTTTACAACTGAAACAAATTTTGCATTACTATCTAAAATAGTTACACTTGTTGGTGATATTCCATTCCATTGTTTTATTTTTGTATACTCAATAAATCTTGGGTCTGCCGACCTCGCAAGTGCTTCAGATGTTATACGAATAGCATCTGCATTGCCCTGTGCCTTTATCACAACTGAATCAGCCTCATATTGTGCTTTTTCTTTTTGAATTTTAGCAGTCTCGGCTTGTTGTGTCATTTGCATTTTTTTATTAACTTGAGTTTGAAATGCGGCATTAAATTTATGTTTCATTATAATTACCTCTTGAATAATTGCAACGCCATTTAATTCAACATTTGCCTCCTTAAGTATTTCAGATTCGACAATTTTTCTATTTTGTGCTAAAAATGTTGCGTCATAATGTGAGATTACATTCCTCATTGCTCCATTTATATGTTTTTTAATTGAAACCTCAAAAACATCTCCTGTAATTGTTTTTACATTATTCAACACACTGCTTTCTGGTATTGAGTGTGTAATCTGGTACTCTATATAAACCTCTTGAAAATCTTTTGTGGACGGCGTAATTGCCGATGTGTGAAGTTGCTGTTTTAGTGAGTGAACTGAAACTTTATCGATAAATGGAATTTTAAAGTTTAAACCAGTGTGCATAAGTTCGTCTTGTAGAGTACCCAATCTAACAACAGATCCAACCTCGGATGTTTTTATCATTTTAAAAGATGATAAAAGTGTTGTTATACTTACTAATGCAATTGCACTAATTGTTATAATTTTTTTTGTATTGTTTTGCATGTATTTTTTATTACTTTACATAGATAAAACCACAACATTTTGAAAAGTCAAGCTTTTTGTGTAAAAATATTGATTTATGAAATAAAATGCACTTTTTTCTTGACTTTTTGAAATAAAATAATTTTACTTGTTTCAAAAATAATATTTACTATGGATAAGAATACCGCCGTTGAAACAAAATATAATCCTGAAATTTTGGAAAATATTATTCAAATGACAAATGGAGGTAGCGGAATAAATGCTTGGATTTCATATTATAATAGCAAACGCAATCCATTGAAAAAAACCGCAGACGGAGGTGTTAATTTAAGAAAACATAGAGAAAAAGAAAAATTTTCTCTATACGGTTTTGATATGTATTCAAATGATGAGCGTGAGTTATTCACTAGGCGTATATACGATGTTCTAAATGATAATAAACAAAAGGCTCAAGAAGCAAAAAAAACAAGAAATTTAATTTTACAGTTGCTAAATAAAGATATTGATACCTATGAAATAACAGTAGAAAATTTGGCAAAGATTTTAATTGATGAAAAATAATTTCAAATATATGTTCCTACTCCAAAAATTGTGGATTAAAAGACATAAAAAACATTTGATATTAATTTCATTGCTATTAGTTTTGACAAACTTTACAACATTCTTAATGACTGCAAAATTATGGCAATTCAAACTTATTACCGTTCTTGACAATTGTCAAACTACAAAAGTTCAACACAAAAAAATAGTTGCATTGAATCCAAAAATTCCAAAACAAAAAGTTTTTATTTAATATTATGAATAACAAAAGCAACGATCAAGAAATGTGGTTAAGATGTGTAATCGGGATTGGGTTTTTAATTATGTTCCTTATGGCAAGTTGGTTTTCAGGTCTTCTTTTTTGGCATAATATTTTTGAATGAAATTATTAGTCAAGGCTTGGAACTCTTCAAATGTTCTTATTATGTGAACTGGGAATCCTTGTGATTGTATTTTTGGAAAAAGTGCTTGTTGATGTTCACTTAACCTTCCGATAATAGTTTTTAGCTCAACCAATAAAACCCTTTCTTTGTAAAAAATTATCAAGTCTGGGAATCCTGTTAACCGTCCAAGTGACTTCATTACTACATTATAACGAATTAGAGTTGCTTTATTTCCTTTTGGATTTTCATTTGGTGAGTGGTGTATTACAGCCCCAGTGTTGCCATATTGTGCATAAAACCACTGAATACAAGCTTCGTGAAGTGCGCCTTCCGATGGATATATTGGCTTTACTTTTGGTGTTTTAATCTTTTGCATTTTATTTTAAATTAAACATTCCACGCATACTAGTTTTTTAGACTGAATATGTAGGGGTCAGCTATCGGTATGGTATATGTGTCCAAAACAGTATCACTATTTTGAATAAATAATCTTGGCAGATATAAAAATAGTTAAAAATACCGATGTTGGTAACAACTTCAAAAGTCAAGAATTATTTTCTCAATAACAAATTTGCAACACTAACGGATTTTTTCATTTTAGCATTGCAAAAAGCTATGAATTGTGTAATACTAGTTTCCGTTCAAGTCTTTTTTCTGCTTCAACTAAGTCGCCATTTTTCAGTTCAACTCCTTTGATGTGTATATTCTCACTATCAAAAGAAATATTGATTTTGTCAAAGTCTTTGATTGTAATTAACTACACTCTAAAAGAATTACCTTAATTTGTCCGATGTTGTTCATATTTATTTTTTGAAAATTGCTAAAAAGTTTATTTTTTCCTGAAGTGCAATATTACTATATTCATACATTTCAACGACTTTCAATATTTCGTTGAACGATGGGCTTTTTTCTGGTCTCGTTTTTACAAAATGAATTAATGCACGCTCCCACGACAAAACACTAAAATTTTCAAATTCAAGTGCAAAATCTTTTTTAAAGGCTTCGTGTTTAAAATATCCGTCTATCGTTCTATTAAATAATTTCTCAACAAATTCAGCACAAATTAATTGACCACCAGCACTTTTATTCAATGCAAGTTTTTTTATTGAATCTAATGTATTTTGGGCTCCATCAATATCTTTAATTGAAATACTAAGATTAACATCTTTTTTAAATTCTACTGTCAATACATTGCTTTTATTTTCAGCCATACCTATAATTTTTCTCTCTTGACTGATGGAATTAGAAAGGTACAATTTTAGTTCTCGGAATTTTTCGCATCGATAAATATCATCGTCATTTTTATTTTCCAATTTCATATAATGAGCCCATTTACCGTCTATAAAAAGCAAAAATTCCTTTACAATGCGTTCAAATTCTAAAATTATAAGACTTTCAAAATTTTTGATATTTTTTTCTTGTAATGCAATGTCGTATTTTTTTTCAGTTGTTAATGCAATTCCATTATTTTCAATTTTAGAAGGGGTATTCATATTCTTTTTGATTAAGTTGCTCTTGTTGTTCTTTTGTGTATTGTGCCATTTGTCTCATTAAATCTGCACTTTCTGACATAGATAATTTTGATTTTGCATATTGGTTATTAAAAGTTGGTTTTTGTTGTTTTAAAGGGAATAATCCTGCCCAGCCATTAGATATTGAGTTATCTATTATTTCATTGGGGTCTTGCCCTTCTAAGTGCCATTTCTGAAGGTTTTGCAGTTGTTTTCCCGCAGTAGATTTTGTAAGTTTTTGTTTTTTTTCCTTTTTGTAATTTTTCCACTCTTCCCACTTTGAAATATCAATGCAATTCGGTATAGCTTCAACTTCCTCTTCCTTCTTTTGCTTTTGAACTGTCAAGCTTTCCTTTACTGTTGGGTTTTGAGTTGTAAAGGAATCGTTGACAGTTGGATTTTCATTTTGAGATAAACCGCTTGCGGCGTTTATTTTATCATTAATATTCTTATTTTTAATATTCTTATCATATATTAATTCATCCGACTTTTGAGTCGTGTCGCCATCCAACTTTTGAGTCGTGTCGCCATCCGACTTTTGAGTCGTGTCGCCATCCGACTTTTGAGTCGTGTCGTAAGAAAAAAAAGTTTCAAAAATATCAGTTGTTGTAAAATATATTTTTGTACCATTGTTTGGTATTTTTTCAATTTTTTGTAAAATTACATTTGCATCTACAAGCTTCTTAATTCTTCTACCAATGCTTTCCTTATTCTCAATTTTAATTAAAGGAAGTTGCTGTATGATGTTATCATAAAAAAGCAAATAAAAAACCAAGCCATCAAATATTTTATAATTTCTTTTTGCAAAAGCGGAAGTTGACTGTTTTTGCAAATATTCTAAAATTGCCCCGTCTACTAAATCAAAATTAGTATCGTATTTATTGTTATGTCTTGCAATCGCAATTTGATTAATATTTATTGAGTAATACATAAATTTATTTATTATTTTTTTAAATCCACAAAATAATTGGCAATTGCTACTAAGCCGTCAACAGTAAATTTTCCATATTCATTAACTTTTTTGACGCCGTTATTGTCAGTATATGGAATTAAATCATTGACAAACTCTTTTTTAAAACAAGATGTTGCTGTCGCTTTTTGTTTATTTTTTTCGCCCTTGCAAAGCCAATTTTTCTTATTTAAATATTCTGTTATTTCGTATTCTTTTACATTTAAACCACGGCTTTTTAAAAAATTTGCAACTTGATGGCGTGTGAAAAGTTTAACTTCTTTGAAATAATCTTTGATTAATTTGTTTAATTTTTGATTTTCCTCGTCTTTTTCTTCTATTTTATTTTGTTGCTCCTTTGTTTCAATTTCAAGAACTGTAATTTTTTCAGATTGTAATTCAATTAATTTTTCCTTTTCTTCCATTTGTTGTGCAATTTGTAAAAGGAATTTGCTGTCTATTTGTGGAAGATGATTTTTTGAAGTTTGTGGTATTTCTTTCTTTGTAATCCATTCTTGAACCCACTTCGAAACCTGAACCGCAAACTTTGGTGAAAGCCATTGTGCTAAGTTAATTGCAACTTGTGGATGAACCCAAGTTCCTTGTAAGTGTGGTTCGCCGCCTTGTTGAATTTGAATTAAATCCGTACCGCAAATCTGCGTATCGTAAGATAACTCATTTATGAATGCTATTGTTGTTTTACTTCTATTCCAAGTATGAAATTCACGACCAACACTTTTACAAAGTGAAGTTGCGTTTATATAACCATCTTCTTGCCGTTGAAATGTTATTTGAGTATTGTTTGAAAAAAGGGATATGATGTTTGACACAGATAAGATAAAAAATTAATATGCTCCATCCACTTTTTAACCAGAAATAGAAAACTGGAGCATATTGGTTTAATAGTAGCGTCGTTGTTCAAGAAGAACAAGCCACATCTACTAGTGGGTAATTTACAACCACCATCATTAAACCTCTATGCAAATATTCAATGAAATGCTATTTTTTATTTGTCAAGGAATATTATTTCAAAATTGTTTTCAATATATGCTCAATAACTGGTACAGTAAAAGAGTTACCAAGTGCTTTGTAACCCTGTGTTCGTGATATTGAGTCAATGAACCCATCAGGGAATCCTTGAAGTCTACAACACTCATTTACGGTGAGTTTATCCTCTTTATTTTCACTTTTCAATGGAACATTGTGTCCGCCAGTACCCATGTTCGCTGTAAGAGTTGGACAAACGCCACTTTTGTTTTTTCTGAAATGATTCCTACGCCATTGATAAAAATCACCTTGCCAGTCTGGTCTTTCTGGAAGGTTATCAATTGGAATATTCGTCCAGTATAACCTTTTTCTGTTTTGTTGCACGAATATATCGGAATTTATCATAATTGGTTGCACCCTCAATTCTTCTGAAATCATATTTTGTGCTTCCTTACTCATACTTGCGACATTTTCAAAAAGAAAATACTTTGGCTTTACTTCGTTTAATATTCTTACATATTCGTAAAACAATCCACTTCGCTCTCCTTCAAGCCCCTTACGGTCTTTTTTAGCAATGCTTAAGTCTTGGCAAGGACTTCCGCCACAAAGAATATCAAAAAGTTCTAACTCACGAATACATTCAAACTTTTTTGTTCTTAATGTTAATATTTTTTTTCTTTTTTTAAGCATTAAGAATTTATCGAAAATTTCCATTTCAGAAAATGCTATATCTTTTACATTACCCAGCTGTATCGTATTCGGAAAATTTCCTTGCGTAACTTTTATTGCATACGGGTCAATTTCTGACGCATAGTAATTATATTCAATTCCAAGGTTTTTAAGTGCAACTTGGCAAGCGCTGACTCCGTCGAAAAGTGAAAGTATACGGTACATAATGGATATTTAATTTAATTCTTTTAATTTTATAGTTAATTTAGGATAACTGATATCATATTTTTTGCTATATCCTAACTTTATATCATTTTTTATACCATTTATATCAAATACTTTACAACCATTTATCCTTAACTTTTGATTATTGCAAACTCGCCTTTTAATTGTTTCAAACACTACATTATATTTTTTTGCTATTTATATAATTTTTTTAATTTAATCAAAATACTCAACTTCTTCCAAAATGCTGTTTGTTTCAAAATATTCTTTATGTCTAAAATAATTTGAAAGCTGTCGTATCATTGCCATAAGCTGGCTTCTGATATCGTCTCTAAAATTTACCGTTATTACAAACTTACCATCTTCGTTTTTTGTAAGCTTACCAGAAATTCCATAACCCAAACGATCTTGTTCAACATCTATTCCTATCTCATTTGAAAATGCGACAATTTGAAACTGCCCCTTTTGTCCTTTATATTTTTGAAATATTTCAAGCTCTTTTGGGTCTTTTATTAAGTGTTCTAATCTCATATAGTTTTAAAAAATTGCGTTATATCAAACCCGGTCATTTCCAAAAGATTTATTGCAATTGTTTTTGCGTCCTCGGTGTTTATGCTTGTATGTAAAAAACGAAGGCTTGGAAAGTTTGGGATATCAAAATTTGCAACGGATTCCATACTCATTCCAAGTTTTTTTGTGGTGTAAAATGATAAAGAATCGGCAACATGGCAAAAACCAGTTGCGTTCAATTCAAGAAGGGTAAAATATGCTGCAGCTGAAATTATTTGCACCATTTTCATTCTTTCAATCCTTTCAAGCTTTGAACTTGCATATTTCCGTGTCAATTCGTAAAATCTTTCGTCGCTTGGAAGGAATTTTTTAGGGATTAGATGACTCCAGCAATCTTTTGCCATATACGGAATATCTGTTCTGTTGACCCTAGAACACGCAACGAGTTCTTCTTCTTTATTCAAAATTGCGATGTATCTTGCAAATGGGTTATCGTATGTGTCAAAGTCTGCATCTCCGTATGTTGGTAGGTCGTATTTTTCCTCAATAATAAAGCCTTGATATCGAAACTTGCAGAATTTTTCCAAAATGTCTCCGTGCTTGCGTGAGTCAAATAATGAAAATGTTATAATTTTGTATTGTTCCATAATCGTTTTAAAAAATTAATAGTGTTCACTTGTATTTTTTAACCTCTATTACAAAAGAGTGAACACCATAACTTTTTAGATTATGGTGTCTTCTCGGGCAATTACTCCGAAATTTGTTCCTATGCGTAAGCACTGATGTTGACCTCGGCTACCCTAATATACTAAATTCCTAGTATAACCTACTATGCAAAACATAATTCTTCAGTTGACCAAAGCCTCACAGGAGAACAGATAAGAACGATGTTTATTTATAAAATGTATTTTGCAAAAGTCAAGGAAAAAATGCTTGACTTTCATAAACTTGCACTATAAAAATACATAAGTGAATATAAGCGAAAATTCGTCATTTCGGTTTTGAATTTAGTTAATATAAAATCAATAGCTTATGTTTAGGACAATTTAATCGATAACGCAAAGTGCTTGGCACAAACCGTGGGGATATTTGATCGTCCAGCCATATTCTTGAAATATGGAAGCTCGGGTTATGGAATTTGTTTGATAGCCAGTGTAAAAACTGGCTATTTTTGGAAAAACTTCCTTAAATCCTCAATGCAAGTAATTTTCATATCAAAATCTTCGCCATAAAATTCAATATAGTCCGGCTCTATGAATATTGTAAATTCTTTTACTTCAATTATTATGCGGAAACAATCTTCTTGAATATCAAAATCAATATTATGTTTTGTAAATGGTAAAAACCCATATTCTTTGATGATAGACGACAACAAATCTAAGTTTGCGTCCCATTTATTGTTGAATACATCGTAGCATGTGTCTTCTTTGATTTTATGCAGAACAGTCTTCCATCCAACTGAAAATTCAACTCCTTGTGATTTGAAATATTGCTCAAAAACTTTGTGCATATAGTTTTTTAATCTTAAATTACTAAGTTCAAATTGTATTTTTTATTAAGTTCTCTTTGAAATTTATTTTTATAAATTAAAAATTCTTGCAAATCTTTCTTTTGCAAGAATTGTATCCCAATATTGGTTTGAATTTGAACTGAAAATGGATATTTAAGTATATAATTAACTTTCGCATTATGTGTCCGATAACAATGAATACACATAATACCACATTGATAACTTATGTTATATAGGCTATTATATGTATTGCTACGCATATTTTCTAAAAAAAAATTGTCTTTATGTGCCACAACTTCATACCTATGCTCACAAAGTCCAAGTAGTTTTTTAATTATGTTCATATTGACATTTCTTTAATTTCTTCAAAATTTTCTTCTTCAATTTCACTATTAAAAACTCTTGCGAGCTTTTCGCAATTATTTTCTCTGAAGTTATCGGAAGTTTTAGTAATTCCAATAAGCTCATACAATTGAATCAAAATCTTAACTGTATCATCATAAGTTTTATCCGAAACAAAATTGTCGTCGTGTTTGTAATACACAACACCAGCTTTTTTCACCTGAATAAGTAATAGCTCAATTGAATCGTGTATTGCATCGTAAAATTCATTCCTGCTATCTTGAAGCTGTTCTTTTGTTATTTTTGACATAGTTTTAAAATTATTATTGTTGTACATATTAAAAATGTTATTACGCAAATTTTAATAGTGTTGTATTTTGCTTCTGCAATCCATCTTTTTTGAGCTGCTTTCATGGTACTGCTATCAATATTTTTCATATATTGTAATTAAAATTTGTTTTCCCTGAATAAAAGTGAAATGCTTTTTTGGTTTATTTTCCGTGAAACAGTGTAATCATCTGCAATTATCTTTTCGTTTTCTTGAAGAGACATTAAAAGTTTATTGTCAATTATCAGCTTTTCCTTTTCATTTTTTTTCATTGTTTTATCAAGCTCCATTCTCCGGTTAATTAATTCATTTTCGCCATCAATAGCCTCACGCTCTCCATAAACGCTGGGTTTTAAATGTCTTAATAATACTCTTTCCCTTTTATTTTTTGTTGCATTTGACGATAAAATTGGATATTCCCTTCCATTGAGTGCAACTTCAAATCTTTTAATTGCTAAAATACATAGCTGTTGAAGTGTTTTGTTTTCAGTATAACACCACTCTTTTGCATTAAGCTCTGAATTAAGAATTTCAAATTGATTTATTCCAGCAAGTGCAACTTTTCTTCCTTTGTTATACAACTCATCTCCTTCTTTATTTTTTGGAAGCAAAACAAATAAAGAACCCCATTTGCAACCCGTTATAAGCATATTCCATTGAAGTTGCAAAATATATTGAAATGAAAGTTCATTTTCAAAGTTTATACCATATTGAGAGGTTTTAATTTCCAAAAGACCCTTACCATAGGTTGAATTTATTTTTTCGTCAGTGCCAAAGCTTTGTTTTTCGCCAAAAAGTTCAACAAACCCATCGGGACTGCAAGTTGCATATTTGTGAATTTCTTTGTTTTCCCAAAATGAATCAGTGCCTTCGTATTTTGCAACACCACGACTTTCTTGATTTGCACGATAAACTGCATATTTTTCCATTTTAGTTCCATATTCAAGAGTGTTTCTTTCATCTGAGGAACGCTCTTCGTTGTCAACTCTCACGCCGTGCTTCATTTCAACAAATATTTCAAATGGCGTTGAAAAAAAACTTTCTTCAGCAAGAATTGGAAAATATTTAAGAACTTCTTCGGCACAATAATATTGCACCAAAGAACCAACTCTACTTCCACCAACGCTTCCTAATTTTGCACTATGCCACTCTTCCGTGTGTTGAATTATATTTGTTTGCATACTAAATCAAATCATTATTCATTTTTTCAATTTTAGCTTTGTTTTTATCATCAATTTCTTGCTGAATTTGTTCTGCTGTTTTTTGCGGTTTATCAAAAATAACCTCACCTTCAATATCAACAATTGGTGTTGTTTTGGATTGAGAGTGTTTAGTAAAATCAAAATAATCAGAAGAATTTGACATTCCGTCCTTTATTGATTGGTATATTTTTCTTAATGAAACAAGCTCAGTATTGTTGATAGCATTAATATTTTTGCCAATTCTTAATTCAAGCATTTGCGTTGTAATATTATATGATGTAAATGCGGATATAAGTTTTTGTATTCTTTCGGGCAAAGACTCTGTATTTGATTGCAAAGTTTTTTCACAATAATCCATTGCAAGTTCAACAATATCTCCGGGTATCATCGCAAGAATACACCCCCTTACTCTCCTAGAACCCTGACTTGCAACATGCTCATAAATGTCCCTTGGGTCTGTAAGTTTTTTATTTCCATCTTTTTTGGTATATTTTTCAAGTCTAACTTCAAAATAGTCTGTTTTTCGAACATTAGTCTCTAAGTCCCAACAATACGCAAGGGCACTAACACTGTTTTCATTTTGTGAAAGAATTTTGACACCAAATTCTATATTCCCATACGCTCTGCCAAGAACCTCTGCAAGCCTAATTGAGGGGCCAGTAACATTTTGACCACCTCTTGGAAATGAATACATTGCGACCTCTGCCATTGATTTTCTTTGACATTGCTTTACTACTTTTTCTAAAACTAGATTTTCATCTCTTGGATCGTTTTTTGCTAAAAAAACCATCGCCTGTATTTCAGCAATGACCCTTGTTTGTTCTGAGTTTGATATATTTATTTGATTATAATTTGTTATAGGTGTGCTGTTCATATTTCATTATTAAGTTCCTACACTCTAAAAACATAAGATTTGAAATGTCAAGCAAAAAATGTATAAAATTATAATTTTATAAAATTATACAAAAAAGACTTGACTTTTGAAAAATACATGTTTTACATTATTCAATAAATAATTTATGTCAAAAAATATGATAAGCATCATAGAAATACCTGTAATTATAACATCAAGTAAGTAATATATTATAATTATGAAAAATAAAAAAGAGCAAACTGTTAATATACGAGTTCCAAAAAGTTTAAAACAAATGCTAAAAATAGATGCAGAAAAAAATGGAACAAGTTTAAGTTCTTATGTTTCAAAGAAACTCGGCGTTCAAACAGTAGAAGAAAAATTTCTTGAGACTTTTCAATTCTTAAAAGAAGAAAATGTTTCCGAAATAATTGATATGACTTTTGAAGGTAATGAACTTGCGGAAATAGTAAAATCAAAATTTGAAGTAATGAATAAAAAGTAGTATGAAAACAAAAACAACAATTAATGTTCTTGGAAAAGAATTTTCTATTCATTTTGACCCAATTGCTAAACAAAGATATATTGCAGGAATACCCAGTGAAAATATTGATGACATTTGCGACCATTTTGCAGAAAAATTAAATGTTCCATCTGGTAAAGTTATGCAAGCATTTTTAAAAGTTGGTTTTGAAGCCCTTAAGGCAGAGCGTGAAAATAGAATGCCAAGAAGTCTTGGTCAAATATTGACTGATGAACTTGAACAATATCAAATTTAATCTAAACTATATGAAAACAGAAAATATGAAACTATTAGACTTAGAAACAGGTAAATATCTTGAATTTGGAAGGAATTTTTTATATGGTGGAAATTATATAACATTAATTGAATTGCAAAAAAAATATTTATTCGGAACAACTCCCACACAACAACAAATATCACCCACACATTTCCCAGCATATCCATCATTACAGTTCACAGAAATTATAAATAAATATAAATGTAATATATCCGAACCACAAGAACCACTTAAAACCCTTTGTGAAAAGACTGGTGCAGTTGTTTATGGTGATAGATATGTTTTGTTAGCAACAAAAAGCGGACAGGTTGTTGAAAAATATGGATTTAATACAAGGGGGTATCGTGACTTACCAGAATATTGCGTTAACTATCAAAAAACAACTATACTATATATAACACCCGAATCAGATTTAACAGAAGACATCGCTGTTTCAACAGAGATTATAAAAACCTACGCATTAGATAGAGAGTATGATAGTGAAAACGAAGATAGACAAGATAACGATAAAAGATGGTATAATCACTGTGGTGAAAGAACCGTTAAAGATGTAAATGAAATAGAAAAAGAGATTGTAATTACTGATGTCTTTGAAGAACACTCAAAACAACTCCGCAAGGAAGAAAACAAATTTGATGAATTAATGGAAAAACTTAAATAACAACTTTTTACCCCATATATGAAAACACTTACTACAATAACATACAAGCTAGACGAAAGATTTAGACTTCAATTTACCAACGATTGGCAAGATAAATATTACCATTTGCAAATTATCAATGGAGATTTAACGCCACTATGTTATATACCACCTGCGTCCAGTGGGTCTTTTTTATGCATTAGTGGAATCCCAACTGGACATTCCTCATCAAGGATATATGAATTGCTAGTAAAAAATACATATTGGATTGGTAAGATATATTTACTTGATGCACCTAAAAGGCTTATGGATAAGATTGAGGAAGTTAAGGCTTGTAATGAAGATTTTGAATTATCTTTTGCAACTGAAAAAAATAACGCAAACAATATACAGGACATAACTCCCAACCTTTCAAAATACATACCCGAAGACAATGCGGTTTTGTTTTTGAGTGATGCTGTTGCCGATGCAAAAATGTACAAAATATTTGCTAGCATTTTTGAAAGATGTGATGGTTATATGGTATATAATAATGGAGAGCTTCAAAGCAGATGTTATAGAAAACAAAATTTTAATTTTTCTAAATATACCATCTTTCTCCCTCACGGCACACAATCCGAACTTCAAAAAGCAGAAGAAGTAGCAAAAGAACTTATGGTGAAATACGGTGTTAAGGAAGTGAATTTGTTTGCGTTGCATTGTTTTGTTCAAAGGAGTAATCAATTTGGCAGTCAAGCCTTGTTTATATATAAGCAAGGCTTTTACCAAAAAGACTGTGTATCATCAGAAGAAAAACAATATGTTTTTAACAAAATCATAACAACAAACTCCACAGGTATTTTAAAACCAAAAGACAGTTCCGCACACCTTCAAGTTGTTGACTGTAAGGAAATACTTGAGGAGCATTTGAATGGAAACAATTTAATGCAAACTTTATGAAATTTTTAGTTTTATGCCTTCTTGCTTTTGTACTTATTTTTCTACTCCATCGTTGGAATCGTATCATAACTATAGACTATACCAAAGAAGGCCAATCAAAACTGTATAAACAAGTTGCTGGGCTAATGGTAATAACTGTATGCTTGATGATTTATACAGCAATATCAATAATAATTTAATTAACAATATATGAAATTTCCAAAAATTAAGATATCAAAAGGATATTTTGTATTATTCCACAATGAAAATACAAAAGAAAGTTTTAAGTTCTTTCATCAAGTTTTACTGCCCGTAACAGCAGAAATAAAAGCTTTTCAAAGTATGATAAATCTTCGTAAAAAACCAAGTGAATACAAAATGTCAACAAGTCGTGAAATCAATATATCAATAACTTTTTAAAATCAATATGAAAACACGCTCCGACTTCACTTTTAAACCAATAGACAATGTTTCCTTACTTCAAAGGCTTTGCATGGGTTTCAATGTTTCATTTGGATTAAATCAAATGTCTCAATATATTGATGAAAATGGTAATCCAACTCAAAAAGCAGTAGATTTATTTGCAAAAAATATCAAAAACGCCCACAAAAGCCCACTTTTCTTAGAACATATTCCAACATTCACTTCGTGGATAAATATTGGTGCAAAAATCAAAACAAGTATTGACCTTGCTGGGGTAGATTATTATTGCGACTGTGTTAATGGTGTTTACGGTGCTTTCCATTACACAATTTCACTTTACGCTGCACTTGTTTTATATAATAACAAAGATATTGGGTTTGAACTTCGAAAACCAATTGTAGACGGTTTAGAGCAAGAATTTCCATTCATTTTGAAAATATGGAAAGAATATCAAATTCAAAAGGAAAGCGAAGGAAAGGCACTAACTGAAGCCGAATTACAACTGTATAACAAACATTCAATCATTCGTAGACATTTTCAAATTGAAATCCCATTTTTTATTGCAAACGAGTTCAAAAGACATATTCAAGGACTTGCATTTACGGAGGTAAGTTTTAGATATTGCAACAATGAAAAAGAATTTTATACGCTTCCTGAATATCTTAAGACAGGTTTATTGCCTGAAAAACTTCCGATTGCAAGGCAAGGAAGAAGCGAAATTCTTGTTAATGAAATCAAAATTTCACACGAAATTCAATATAAAGAGCTTTGTGGAGATAGTGTAATCGTAAATGTTGTCGATGGTGACTACACCAAAGATTTAAAATTTGGAATGAGTGAAATTTCAGACAAAATATACGAATACTATGAAGCGAACAAAAATATAATTGCACCCGAAGTTCTTCGCAATCTCCTTCCGCAATGCACTTATACATTGATGATAATCTCAATGAGTGATACTTGTGCCGCAAGAATGTGTGGATTAAGACTTACTAAATACGCACTTCCTGAATTTCAAATTTTTGCAAAACAAATAAGGGATTATTACATAGCTGTTTGCCCTGAGTTTGACCATTTAATGGAAATATCTAAGAAAAAAAATTAATTTGAAATATATGATACAAAAAAAATACCTAATTATTGGTTGCGGATTAATTGGAGGCTCTATTGCAAGAAAATTACGAGTAATAGACCAAGATTGCATTATTGATTACTTTGACAACAATCATATAACTGCTGGATTTTTAACGAAACACGATTACCGAGATAAACACATTTATGATGTTGTTTTTATGACATCAAGGGGTGCGTTTAACTCAGCAAAGTATTATATAGAATATAATGTTCTAATAAACTTGTTATCATTTCAACAAATGCTTATTACACAAAACGCACACACACAAATTGGCGTTCACTTTATGGCTGGCAGTGAAAAGAGTGGTTTTGAAAATAGTTCTGCAACTTTATTTGATGGTTGTAATTTTTCAGTTATTCAATATGAAAGTGATGAAAAACACAAAGAAATTTTAAGAGAAATTGAGCCGTTAATAAAACAAATTGCAAACTCAAATGAGCCAATACTTTCAGTTTCACGTGAGGAACACAATGTAAATGTTGCGTATACTTCACACTTACTTCACTTTTTGGCTTTGAAAGTCCCACCATTTAGTGAATTACCTTGTCTCAAAAGAATTTCACAGTCAAATAAAACAATGTGGGAAGAAATTTTCAAGAAAAATGAGGAAAACATTATGCATGCCCTTGGAAGGTTCATTAGAGAAACTATGTTTTATAATGAAGAGGAATACTTTAAGCGTACCATATATAATATATCTGGTGGTATTAGAAAAAACTTCAAAGGAACTGCTTATTACGAAGTTGTTGGAGATTTGGACAAAAATTAATTTGAATGATATGAAAAACTTTATTAATAGCTTGCCATATATGTTTTCGCAATATGATAGATGGTTCTATTTACAAACATTGATATTTTTGGCAGTCGTGATATACTTATTTGTTCTTGTTTTGCGTAAAAAGAATATCAATATCATTGCATTTTCACTATTTCTTTTTGTTATTTTCAAATATACATTTTCAGTTATTCCAGCAAGAGCAAGAGACCGAGTGCAAATTGTAAGGTTTGAAAAAAGAGATATAATCCCAGTGGCGAACCACGGTTATCATTTAGATTTATTCACAACCTTCCCTTGTTTTGTGCAAAATACAGAATACGGACATAATCAACTTCATAATGAAATGATTATCTATTTCGATTTAGATAATCAATATCTTGGTAAATATCGCGGAATAACAACGGTTCACACTGACGAAGTGCAATTAAAATTTTATAAAAAAGAAACTATTTGAAATTATATGAAAAAATTTTTAGGCTATATATTAACAATATTTCATGATAGATATTATTGCAATTGTGATGATTGTATAAGATATCGTGTGAAAAATGATGAAAATTAATTTAAAATTATATGAAAATAACAGTAAGTGGCATATTTAATGATGCCTATCTTTTTACAAGAAAAGACAAAAACTTTCCAAGTGGTATTAACATTGTAAAATGTACGGTGGAACAAAATGGTATCAAAGAAGCCTCATCACCACTTGAAATAGAGTGCGATAACAACACTCTCAAGGAAAATATTTTAAAATTAATTGAACTCGAGGGGAAGGAAGTTTGCCTTGAATGTGAGTATGTTTTTTTGCACAATAAATATCAGTTAATCAAAGTTTTGTGAAAATAACATTTGGAACTTTTGTTCGTGAGGCACGCTTGCAAAAGAAAATTGGTTTAAATGCTTGTAATGTAGATAGTGGAAAAATTGGAATTACACAAGAACGAGTTAGACAGATTGAAGCAAAAGCAATAAGAAAATTGAGACACCCATTAAGAGGACATTTTTTTGAGTAGTATGTACACGCATTTAAAGCTTAAAAGTGAACATTCCATTTGCACAAGCACTTTGAAAATCAAGGAAGCGGTTTCAATTGCAAAAAAATACGCAATGGAAACAATCGCAATTTGTGACGATGGCAACCTTTTCGGTTCTCTTGAATTTGCAAACGAGTGCGTGAAATATGGCATTAAGCCAATCATTGGCGTCACAATGAAACTTCACAAACTTAGCCGTGAAATTGGCGAAATTTCCATTTACGCAAAAAACGCAGAAGGCTACGCAAACATTCTTCAAATAACCAATTCCGAATTCGCCATAAACGGAAGTGGGGCTATCCCAATTGAAGTTTTTGAGAAATTCTGCGGGGATATTATTGCAATTTCGCCTTCAATTGAAGTTCTAAAGCTCATCAATCCATTTTTCACAAAAGGTGAAATATTTGCCGAATTTTCCCGTTTCACAAATGAACAAGATGAAATTAAAAAGGAAGCAGATTTAGTAAAATTCGCATGCGAAAACTCACTACCACTTGTTGCAACAAATGCTTCATACTTTGAAAGCGAAGAGCTGTTCCCTTCACAAGATGCCCTTCTGTGCGTGAAAACCGGAAGATTCACCGTTGAAGAAGACAGACAAATGTTCACACCAAACCACAATTTTAAAACAGAAAAAAAGTTTGAAAAACTCTTCAAGGATATTCCGCATGCGGTTTTGCATACAAATTTCATCGCGGAAAAATGTAATTATTATCCAAAGCCATCGCCGCCAATTTTGCCAAAATTTGCCGATGACGAACACACAGAACTTGAAAAACAAGCAAGAGACGGCTTAACAAAACGCCTTACCGAATGCGGAATTACCGCTGGACATTCAGAGGGAGATTACATTTCGCGCCTTGAATATGAAATTGGTGTTATTTCAAACATGGGGTTTGCTGGATACTTCCTGATAGTCTCCGATTTCATTAAATGGAGTAAAGCAAATGAAGTTGCGGTTGGTCCGGGAAGGGGTTCTGGTGCTGGTTCACTTGTTGCTTATTGTTTGGAAATTACGGATCTTGACCCTTTGAGGTACGGTCTTCTGTTTGAGAGGTTCTTGAATCCAGAGCGTGTATCTATGCCGGATTTTGATATCGATTTTTGTCAGGAGAAACGCTACAAAGTGATTGATTATGTTCAGCAAAAATATGGCAGCGAAAAAGTTGCTTCAATTGTCACATTTGGAAGATTACAGGCCCGGGCTGTGTTAAAAGACGTCGGTAGAGTTATTGGCATACCTTACTTGGAGATTGATAGAATAAGTAAAATGATACCGCAAGACTCAACTCTTGCACAAGCTATCGCTACGGACAAAGATTTACAGCAAAAAAGAATTGACGATGATATTATTGCAAATTTGCTTGATATTGGAACTAACCTTGAAGGCGTAATAAGAAATACATCAACTCACGCCGCAGGAATTATCATAAGTAATGAAGATTTGCGAAAAACAGTTCCGCTCATTAAGCAAGAACAAACATCAATGCACTCGGTTGGTTATGAAATGAAAACCGCAGAAAAGTTTGGTCTTGTAAAATTTGACTTTCTTGGGTTAAGAACGCTAACTGTAATTAAGAAAGCTTGTGAGTTGATAAATAAAAATGTAAATGCAAAAGTTATACCATCTAAAATACCGCTTGACGACTTAGGAACGTTTGAATTTCTAAGAAATGGAGATTTGTGCGGTATTTTTCAACTTGACTCAAAGACTTGCAAGGAGGCAATGAAACATATGAAAATTGATAAATTCAACGATATTATTGCATTGACATCGCTAAACCGCCCCGGACCAAAAGAAAATATACCATCCTTTATATCAAGAAAGCTTGGGGATGAGGAGGTTATATACCCACACCCTCTACTTGAAGAGGTTTTGAAGGAAACTTATGGTATTATAATTTATCAAGAACAGGTTATTAAAATTGCCCAAGTATTAGCAGGATATTCCCTTGGAGAAGCCGACTTGCTTCGCCGTGCTATGGGAAAAAAAGACAAAGACGAAATGGATAAACAAAAGGAACGATTCATTAACGGTGCAAAGGAAAATTCAATTGATGCAAAAAAAGCTGATGAAATTTTTGCCCTTGTTGAAAAATTTGCAGGCTATGGTTTTAATAAATCACATGCTGCGGCTTATTCCGTAATTTCGTTTCAAACGGCTTATTTGAAGGCACATTATCCGCTGGAATTTTACACTTCGCTTTTGAACCTTGATATTGGAAATACGGATAACTTAAACATTTTTATTGCTGAAGCAAGGCAGTGTGGAATTGAATTTATTACGCCCAATGTGAACACTTCAAGCACATTTTTCAAAATTATTGATGGCAAAATTGAATATGCACTTTCGGCAATTAAGGGTGTTGGTGAAATGGCAACTTTTCAAATTGAAAATGAGCGTAAAAATGGGAATTTTACCGATGTTTTTGATTTTGCGGAGCGTCTTGGCACAAAGTTTTCAAACAAAAAAGTTGTTGAAGGTTTGGCAAAAGCAGGGGGCTTTTTAAAACTTCACCCAAATACAAATGAAATTTTGCAAAATATTCAAATCATTTTAAGTTACGCCGAAAAAGAAAAAGGTGATGATTCCCAATTTTCCCTTTTTGGTGATGCTGAAGTTAAAACTCGTCCAACAATGAAGCAAGTTCCAAAAATGACCGCAAACGAAGCACTTCTTGCAGAATTTGAAGCCTTTGGGTTTTATTTATCTTCCCACCCTCTTGTGAATTTTACTCATAAAATTGCAAAATATGACATTAAATCATTTAAAGAAATGGAAGAGCTAAGGAGTCAGTCAATAAGCGATATAAAGCTTAAAATGGCTGGTGTTATAACTGTTGTTATTCACAAAAAGGGAGCAAGTGGGCGTTTTGCATTTGTAAAAATTGGAGACTTGTCTAATATATTTGAAGTTGCAATTTTCAGTGAAGAAATAATAATGCAAAACCGTGCTATATTAAAGGTTGGCTCTGTTTTAGTTATGAACGTTACGGCATCTATGCAAGGAAATGGCTCAATAAGGTTATTAGTAAACGACATTGCTTCAATTGAGAATGAAGATAAAATACAGCAGTTCAAAGTGGGTTTATCTCAAAAGTCTTGGCAGAAAAAAGCACAAACACCAGCGTTAGAACCAATTTTACAACAAAAACAAGATGTTCAATTTTTACAGTGTAATAAAATATTGATTGACGCAGAGTTGTTTGAGACACATACAAATAAACCGTTTAATGTATTATTAGAGGCTGTAAAAATGCTTGACAAGGGTAATACGCAAGTGTTAATTAAGTTAAATGGGTTTAATGCTGAACTCGGTATATCCGTAAAAATACCAATGGAATTTATAAAAAGACTTGGCAATTCAGTTAAAATAATATGAAACAAAAATCATGTAAAGACTGCGGAGAAACATACACACCAACCGCACACGCACAACCACGGTGTTTTAAGTGTAAGCAAATCAAATTCAACGAACAGCAAGCAAAATACTGCAACAACCAAAACAAAACCCTTATAACTCGCACAAAGAAGCCACAAAAACCACTGAAACCAAAGATTGATGTGGAACAAGCTAGAATCAACAAAATAGTGCGTGAAAGGGACGCTGACAAGCCTTGTATATCGTGCGGAAAGAAAATGGAAGAGTGGGAGCTTAACGCAGGACATTTCCATTCACGAAACCAATGCCCTAAACTTCGTTACGATTTAGATAATATCCACGGTCAATGTTCTGGGTGTAATAGTAAAATGACTGAAGACCCAAAAATTCCAGCAAATTATAGGAAAAACCTACTGGAAAGAATTGGTGCTGAAAGAGTTGCAAGGATTGACCTCGAAAGAAGAAATGCAGGACGGATTTTGCCAATTAATTAATTTCTAATTCACCGTCTTTTTGCTTCACAAGGCATTCCGCAGTTTTTGTATTGCGAAACTCTTGTATTTCAGTTTGATATTTTGCTCGATTAAGGAAGTTGCAAGCGTTAAATCCGATTGAAATTCCAATAAAAAGGAATAATCCGCATGATCCAATAAAAAGCAATGGTGCGTATGTAATTTTTTTTTGCATATTATGCGAAAACACTTTTCAATTTTACCTCATTTTCTTCTTGTTTTAAGAGTATTTGAATATTATGCTCGGCAACAATTTCAATGATATATAATTTTTCAATCAAATCATTTGACACAAAAAATGAAGTGTCAATATCATCGTTATCAAAAGCTCTAAATGAAACTTCTTTAAAGTTTTTAGAAATATCATCATTAACATCTGAAATGTTCACAAAAATTTCCTTGTCAAAAAAACTATAATTACCATTGAAGTGCGATTTCTCACTTAAAAATCTATTCATTACGGAAATCATTTCTTGAGTTGTTTTGTATGTTGAAGATATACATTCCATTATAATGCTTGTAGAAATTGGTTCATTACCATCAAAGGACTGTGTAAATAATGGATTTTTAAGTATATCACAAAATGTTATATTGCCATCGTGTTTAAAATAAGTATTTCTTTGGTCTTCAATACCTTCGTTAATAGAAATATAGGAATTTTGTTGTTTGCTTTGTAAAAAAGCATTAAAAGATTGTTTTGCACTAAGCATAAAATAATAAAAAAGTTGCATACTTCCACTCCTCGATGCACTTTACTGTTTTTGAGGAAAACAGTGGAAGTAACTTTTACATTACTTCCTTGTGCAAGGATTTGATATTTATAAACTTTTGAAATGTCAAGGATTATTTTCAATTTTTCAAATTCTTGAATTTCCACGCTCGCAAGTCATTGTATTGTAAGCTTTTTGTAGTAAGGCTCTTGTTGTTTGTTGTACTGCTGCAAAAGTTGTTCCGCAAGCCATAGCATTAACAGTTGTGTCTGTGATGTTTTTTGGATTGTTTTGCATTGGCGAAGCATATATTGAAGCAGTCGCAGCCAAGGTACTTGCTAAGACATCAATGAAAAAGAAAACACTAGATTTTTTAACATTTTTGAATTTTAAAAAACCACTTTCCTCTATTTTCTTAATGATTTCGCTTTCAGATATTGCTTTGTTGTAATTATTAACAAAGAATTTACCTGAAGCAAACCAAGTAGATAAAAGAATAAAATCAGAAACTAACTTTGCCTGGCTTGGTGTTAATTTTTCTTCGTAGCCTGTTAAATAATTTGCACCATATTTCGCCATAAATCCACATACAGCCCCAACATTTTCACAAGCAAAAGCTTTGATATTGGCAGTGATAAGATTATTTGATTCTGCTATTTGTGGATTGGTAAGAACTTGAATTGTACCTTTTCCAAGTGCGTGCATTACAAATGTTCTTAGTAAGTTTGCCTCAAATGAATTGTATTTTTCACAAACACTCATTGCAAGTGAATCACCAATTACGCGAGTAGTACCAAAAAGCAATCCAGCTTCAACAGGAGAAACTACCCTTGATACATTTTGTATTGGTGCTTGCATTAAGTTTTCAATGTCAAGACCGCCTTGTTGACTTTCTCTTGGTTGATTTCCCAAGAGGTTATTTAAGAGATTATTTTGCATATAATTTAAATTAGTTATATACAAGTATAACACATTTTTGGATGCAATACAAGGATTATTTTGAAAATTTAATAATTTTCATTATTTTGCCTGCAATTAAAAACATACAAACCTTGTTCACGCCACATTTCAATTACACTTTGTCTATCCTCAAAAATAGCCTCGACATCATATAAATCTTTGACAAATCTATTGTAAATATCAATTTTCACAACTTCCGATTCAGTGTATTTTTCTTTTTTATACTGCTTTTCTTGACGCATAAAAAGCTCATATTCAACACCAATATATTTATCTTGTCTTCGCCGAAAACCACCTCGTCTTTAGCGGTTGGGTATTTCACCAAATAATTCAATGCCACGAAGTATTAAGTCAATATGCCCGTTATGAATTGGGTTGAACGAACCAACGAATAATGCTTTTTTCATTTAACGATAACACAAATTAATCCAATATAGGTGAGTAAATGAAGCGTTTGGTCTACTCCAACCAATTTCCAAAAGTTTTCACTATTTGTTGCCGTCCAGCCAAACTTTTTATTTATGTTCATTTTTGCCCAGTCAATATTATAATGAAGAACTTCATCAACACCACCAACGATAAACGATGTATGCAAATCCGTGAAAAACAAAGCAATAGCAAAAGTTGAAAGTCCGTGAAGCAGTGCATGAGCTACCCCACTAATATGCCAATAAGTACCTTTGTTTTTATACATAAAAGGCGGTTGGTATAACCAGTCAAAAACAAGGTGCTTTAATACAAAAAGCACCATAATAAACATTTCTGTTGTCATAAAGTTTTTATACAATTTTTCTCCGATTCTTAATAAGGAAATTTATTATTGACAAGCCGAATATACCAAAAATTGAAGTAAATATAATCATTCCAATTAATGATTGTCTTTCAATTATTTGCCATATAATAAACAATATTAACAACTCCAAAGCTCTAAACCAACTTAAAAAGTTTTCAAGCTTTGGAAATTTACCACAAAGTGTAATAATAATTAGAATTGCCGTTATCATAAAATCAAAGTCAAATTTTCATTGGCATTAACAAATAAAAGAAACTATCGGTTTCGGAATCTCTTACAATCATCGGAAAGTTTGAATCTTTCACAAAAATATTAACATCGGGCGAGTTAATAAGGCTTAATATGTCTTTAAGATATGTAAAATTGCACATAATTTGCATTTCACCTTCCCTAGTAAATGTTGAAGGAAGTTCGTCAAAACCTTTGTTAATATCTTTTGTTGATTTAATTTGAACATTATCCTGCGTTACAATCAACTTTACACCAATATCAGTCGTTGCACCTGAATAAATAGAGGAAACTCGGTCAATTGCATTCAAGAAATTTTTTGTATTTACGGAAAAATAGTGAGTGTAATCCTTTGGGATAACACGGTTATAATCAGGAAATTCTGCGTCAATAAGCTTTGTTGTCAAACTGGAATTTGTAAAGTTGAAAGTAACTTTTGAATTTGAAACATCAATTTTTGTAATTCCTTTTTCTGAATTAAGAATTTTTTGCTGCAATACTAAAATCATTTTGTGTGGAATTGTAATTTTTTGATTTTGTGAAATACTTTTGCTTTCAACGAATGCGTGTGCTAATGCGTGTCCGTGAGTTGAAACTGCAAAAATCTTTCCATTATCTTTGTCAAAATTCAAAAGCATTCCATTGATATTATAACGCGTTTCAGTTTTATGTATACACTTTTCAGTTTTTTCAATAAGAAATAAAAGGTCTTCATTTTCAATTGCAATTGTTTGGTCTTTTTCCATAACAAGTGTTTCAGGATAATCTTTCGCGTCAAGTGTTGCTAAATCAAACTTAGATTTTCCACTTAGAATATTAAGATATGATAAATTTTCTCCATTTTCTTCCATTGAAAAATCAATGTTTTTGTCTTTTGGAAGTTTCTTAACAATCTCAAAAAGTGAGTAAGCATCAACACAAATTGAACCATTCGTTGCGTTTGGAACAGTGTCATTCCACGAACTGATTAAGCAATCCATATTCGTTGCTTCAATTATAAGTTGGTCGCCGTTTATTGAAAGTTTCACGCAAGATAGATATTCGGAAATTGCGGTTTTATTAATTACACCAATAACCTTTAAAAGTGCATTATTTAGTGTGCTTGCGTTAATTGAAAACGCTATTTGACTTGTAGTCATAGGTATGTTAAAAGTTATTTTTTATTAAGTGTTACAAGTGAGTTATTAACGATAACTGCTTCAAGTCCATCTACCGTTTTATAATCACTGCTTTCAAGTTCGGATATTATATGAAGAGTTATCTGTGTTATATCAACCTCAATAAATCGCTCAAAATATCTAAGCAGTGCGTGATCGCTAATTTTGATTTGCTTGGGTGCAAGCTGTTTTAGTCTACTTTGAAGCTCTTTTTTTTCGCTATATAGAATCTTTTTCTCAATATTTTTCTGTGCAATTACTGCGTCTACCTCTTTCTCTTTGTGTGTAATGTTCTGTATCTTTCTAAGAGTTTCCTGCATTTTTTGCTCCCTTTTTAATTCTGTGTTGCTTGCCATATATTTTATTTAAAGTTATTTTTTTATTTCTTTCAGTTCATTTTTAAGGCTTTTCAGCACTTCATCGGTGCGTAGTTTATCCAAATATGTTGGTGCTTTTGTGCATTTTTTTTCAATATAAACATAAGCTTCAGCTTCCTCTTCAAAGCCTTTTTGCTCAAATTCACTTTTTACCAATATCCTTTTTGGAAGTTTGTATATTTGAAAAATAACTTTATCCGAATCTTTTACTATGGTTGTTTGAAATTGGTGAATTGCGTTTTCAAGAAATTTAGATTCAAATTCTTGAACTGAAATGTTTGGATATTGCTCAAGGGCTTTAAAAATTGAGTAGTTTTTTTGGTTCATAAAAGTTTATATTAAATTAGCTATTTTCTCCCAAGCTTCAGGGGTTTGTTCGTGTAGGGGTTTACCTAGTGTCACTTCAACACGGTGTAGCGGGTGTTCAATAGGCTTCATGGTAATAAATGCACCCTCGCAAGTTAATTGCACAAATTTATAACCATTTAAAGTTTGAATGAAAGTCTTTCCAAGCAGCATTAAAACATCTTCAAGAGTTATCTGCCTTCCAAGTGTTACATTTTCACCTTTATCTTCACCATATATTTCTGACGATAACCAAGTAAATTCTTGACTATTTATTATACGACTATCATTTACATAGGTATGAAATAATAAAGAGTCGTCAAATTTGCTTTCCATCTCCAAAGCCTCTTCCAAACTCTTTGCCTCAGGGTGTCTAATTTTCCAATTTACTTCTTCCCAAATCTTTTTGAAGTGTGGGTTTTCCAATGCTTTTATCATATATTTTAAATTAAATTATTTTCGTTTAAATACTCCTCCAACATTTCCTTAGCGTCAATAACTTGCAAGCGTTCGGTGCTATCTTCGGGTTTTAAAATACCTGTGGAGTTTGTTGTTATGATTTTGTTGATGAAGCTTTCGGAAAACTTAACTTCAGCAACAGAGTTGTGATTTGCATAATGATAAAAACTAAGCTTTTCATTTATAAAGCAAAGCCCTCTAATAAAACAATGCAACGCAAATAAATTCACTTCCTCAACACCGTATTTTTCTTTAAGTTCTTTTGCTACTTCATTTGC
>Ga0102859_1000012_pt1 | contig 41192 bp, 75 predicted proteins | sample Colrivmet1371B02_FD_78439 | JGI IMG/M metagenome (GOLD analysis project Ga0102859, IMG submission 78439) | Estuarine microbial communities from the Columbia River estuary - metaG 1371B-02 | ecosystem: Environmental > Aquatic > Marine > Intertidal zone > Estuary | place: USA: Columbia River...
CCCTGGTGGGCTAAAGAACCCTGGAGGTGCAAAGAACCCTGGTGGGCTGAAGAACCCTGGAGGTGCAAAGAACCCTGGTGGGCTGAAGAACCCTGGTGGGGAGAAGAATGAAGGTGGTGAGAAGAAAGTTGTAATGCTGTTTGATGCGCCTGATGTTGCACCATTTCCGTTAGCATTAGCTGCATAGACAGTGTATGTCTGTGCAGTTCCTTGCTCTTGACCAACGCTTACAGATGTAGACGCTGTGCTGCCAGATTTTCCATCGCTAGATGCCCAGTAATACGCTGTGATTGCTGATCCACCATTTGCTGGTGCTGACCATGAAACTACGTCTGTTCCAGCTGATGAAGATGATGCTGATGGAGCACCAACCTGAGCAGGGACTGTTGTAGGCGTTGTAGCGCTTGATGTGGTTGTAGGACCATTACCAACTGCATTAGATGGAGTTATTGTGAATGTATATGATGTTCCACCTGCAAGACCTGTAAAGGAAAGTGAGGTAGAAGATGTTGTTTGTGTTGTTGTTGCTGGACTTGACACTATTGTATATAGTGTTGCTGCTGGTGAATCGGATGGAAGCGTCCAAGCTAAATTCGCTGAACCGCTATTGAACGCCCCTCCGTTAACACCAGTGGCAGTAAATCCAGTAACGGCCTTTGGCTCCAGGAAGTTATCCTGTGCTGAAGACTTAATACCGTATTTCTTGTTTGCCATTTTTTATCTCCTATTTTTTAATCTAATTAAGCTGATAGATCGCCAACAAGTACCCAAGTATTTGCTGCTCTCTTGATTAATGTTGCTGATGACCACTGTGAGCGAAGCTTTAGTCCTGGAGTTGCATTAACTGTAACTCCACCTGCTGCTGCTACGTCTACTGCGCCTGCGCCAACCCGTAGGATATCCAAAGATGTTCCTACTGGGAATGCAACTGCTGCGTCTGTTGGGACTGTAACTGTTGTTGCACCTGCTGCGTTCATTTCAATCATTGAGTCTTTCTCGTTGATTGATGCAAGAGTGTAGCTTGCTGTCTTCTGTGAAATTGTTGTAGCTGATGGAACCTTGCCTGCAAGTGCAGTTGTTATTGTTGCTGCATAGTTAGCGTCATCTCCAAGTGCTGCTGCAAGTTCATCAAGTGTATCCAATGCTGCTGGAGCTGATGCAATTACTGCATTTACCCGTGCTGTTGCATCTGCGATTGCTTCTGACTTAGCAGTTGCAATTGCTGTAGCCTGTGCTGAAGATACTGGCTTTGATGCATCTGCTGTATTATCAACATTACCTAGGCCTAGGGAAGTCTTTGTAACTGCTGCAACCTCTGACTTAAGTGCTAGAAGTGATGTATCTGAAATTCCGTGTACATTTGTTGTATCTGTGCTGTGATCTGATACCTTTGTATCAGCAGCTGTTGCTGCTGCTGCAATAGCTTCTGACTTAGCAGTTGCTGCCTTAGTTGTCGCATCTGCTGCTGCAGTTGTTACAGCTCCATTTGCCTTAGTTGTAGCATCTGAAGCTGCTGTTGCAAGTGCGGTTACAATTGCTGCATCTCTTGCTGCAACTGTAGAAATTACAGTCTGATCAATGCTCAATGTTAATGAGTTAGCTGCATCGTCATAAACTCTTCCAAGTCCATTACCTGCTGAAACCTGTAACATGCCTGCTGCTGTATCCTGAATTCTTTCATCTGCATTTGCAAGAGCAAGATATGTGCTGGTTGCATTGTTTTGTGTTAGGTATGTGCTAGCTGCATTTGTTATTGAAAGGTATGCTGCATCATTTAGCGCTGTTGTTGAATATGCTGCTAAATCTGTTGTTTGTACATATCCTGCAATTCCTGCACCTGCTGGAATTGTTACAGTTCCAGTAAATGTTGGAGAAGCAATTGGCGCCTTTGTGCCAAGAGCTGTAGTAATTGTTGTTGTATAGTTTGCATCGTTTCCGATTGCTGCTGCAAGCTCATTAATTGTATCAAGTGCTGCTGGAGCTCCATTAACAAGTGTCTGAAGAGATGCGTCAACGTATGTGCGTGTAGCAATTGAAGTACCTACTGCAATTTCTCCTGTAGATGTGTTGTAATTAATTCCTGTTCCACCTGAGAGCTTTTCTCTAACTGAAGCATTTGAAATTTGTATTGTTGGAACTACTGCATTTGCGTCAAGGCTTGCAACACCGTATGCCACTCCTTTATCTGCTTCTGGAACATATGCTGCATCTACTGAGCTTGACAATCCTGCAACTGCAGCATCAACATATGATCTGGTTGCAACAACTGCTGAGTCAACGCTAATTGTAATTGTGTTAGCACCGTCGTTGTATGTCTTTGAAAGTCCTGAGCCCATTGTAAGGGCTGTATTAATTGCATCCTGAGAAATTTCTCCGATTGCTGCTGAATCTGATGCTGCGTAAGCAAGTGTGCTCCATGCGCCAGTTCCGTTACCAAACTTAAACTTATTTGTATCTGTTTCTACACCCATTTCACCTGCGGCTAATATTGGGTTTACTGAGGTCCAGTCTGCTGCGACGCCTCTTCTTACTTGAATTCTTACTGTTGACATTTATGCCACCCCTTATTTTATATTATTTGTAAAGTATACCATTTATTCAATTACAATTATGCGTTAATTGTACTTGAGTCAAATGATAGGTCGAACGATGTTGAACCTGGGGTTCCGCCGTCAGCGAATTTAGTTGCTGTTGTTACAACCCCGTTTGCTTGAACTGTATAAACAGGATTACCATCATAATCGATAGCCAATCCGATATCCATAAAGCTTATTGCTCCAGATGTATCGACTACATCTGTTGTATGTGCTAAAGAGACCCAAGTTCCATTGATTTGGACTTTGAGTCTTCCTGTTGTTTCGTCGAATGCTATTGGGGCGGTGCCTAATACGATGTTAGAATCAAACGTAGCTGTACCAGCCACATTTAATCCATTCTTTACTCTAAAATTCTTATTTACTGTTGCCATTTAAGTTCACTTATCCCCTAATTGTTTTATTGTGGGGGATTTTTAAGGAATCCCCCAAAACCTTTATTTAATTATTTAAGTAGTGTTCCAGATACTTTAACTGTTGAGTTATCTGTTGGTGTGACCTTTACAAGAACATTTGCACCAGATACTTCTGCTGTAATTGTTCCTCTTGATCCATTAGTTCCAACAATTGCATATTCTGTAATTGCTACGTTATCTGATGCATCTAGTGTTAATAGAATTTCAGATATTTCATTGTGTGATGCGTTATCAATCTTAACTAGTAGCTTAGCTGAACGGTAGTCTGCCTTTGCCCACTGGTAAGCTGTTCCAGCAACTGATGCTGTTCCAGATGATGAAGCTGCAATTTGCTTTGCTTGATCATTTACGTTTAACGCTGTAAATGCTGTTGTTCCCGCTTGCTGAGCTGTATTAGCAGCTGCTGCTGTTGCTTCTGCTGCTGCTTGAGCTGCATTGGCCTTTGTAGTAGCATCTGTTGCTGCTGCAGCGATTGCTGCTGCTTGAGCTGCATTGGCCTTTGATGTTGCATCTGCTGATGCTGTAGCAACTGAGGCTGCGTCTCCTGATACTCTGAGGGCTGCTTCTGCAGCTACCTTAGATGCTGCGTCAGCTGCTGCAGCTGTTGCTGCTTCTGACTTTGCAGTTGCAATTGCTGTTGTGACATCAGCTGAGTTAGCCTTTGTTGCTAGTGCTGATGTAAGAGTTGTTGTGTAATTAGCATCATCGTTAATTGCTGCTGCTAATTCATTTAATGTGTTAAGAAGTGCTGGTGCACCATCTACTAATGAATCTACTGCAGTTGAAATTGCTGTATTACGGTTTGTAACCTCTGTTGAGATTGCAGTTGAAAGTGCTGCTGCTGCTGTTGCTTCCGCTGCAGTCTTTGCTGCATTTGCCTTAGTTGTAGCATCTGCTGCTGCTGCAGAAATTGCTGCTGCTTGAGCTGCATCTGCTTTAGTTGTTGCGTCTGCTGCTGCTGCAGAGATTGCTGCTGCTTGAGCGGCGTTAGCCTTTGATGTTGCATCGGCTGCTGCAGTTGATACTGAAGCTGCGTCGCCTGATACTCTAAGCGCTGCTTCTGCGGCTACCTTAGTTGTAGCATCTGTTGCTGCTGCTGAAATTGCAGATGATGCTGCGGCATTAGCCTTTGTAGTTGCATCTGCTGAAGCTGTGGCTTCTGCTGCAGTCTGTGCAGCTGCTGCTGCGCCTGCTGCATCAAATACGCCAGACTTTACGGATAGCTTTCCAGCACCGTTAACTTCAAGCTGTGTTGCTTCTACAGACTTTACTAGAGTCGCTCCACCTACAAGGTTGAGGATGTAACTATCTGATCCTGTTTCTCTAAGGATATTTTGGCCATTGATTGTACCTGTTGTACCTTCAACAATGAGGCCAGATTTAATTCTAAAGTTTTTTACTACTGTTGCCATTTATATGACTCCTCTTGGTGCTTTTTTTTTATTACGCCTTGATTGAAGTTCTGTAATATCTTACTGATATAGAACCGCTCACAGGGGTGACTCTTAAACTAATTATACCTGAATTTTCTTCAAAAGTATAAGTAAAAATGCTTGTGTTAGTGCTTGAAACGATGTTTGATTCGCTTACAAGGATATCGGAACCTGAATAGGTTGCTGCTATCTCTGAAGTGTATACATCTGCACCTTGTGTAACCTGAATGCGATAGTTAACTGTCTTCCAGTCTGCCTTCGCAAAAGAATCGATGTTTGTTGCATTTTCAATCCCATACACTGCAAGGTCGTTATTTCCTTCTAGACCAAGCTGGGTTGAAATAGCATCTGAAGAATTTGAAATTCCAGATACTGTTGTTTGAAGTGTGTTTAACTTATATGTTAAAGAATTTGCATCTGTTGAACCTGTTACGCCAACGACATTCTCTAATGCTTCGATTGCATCATTAGCATTAGCGTGTTGTGCTGCGTGTCCTACTAGCTCATCATTTGCCGCTGGATTTGTAAGGTTGTCCTTACTTGTTGGAAAAGTTGTTGCCATTTATTAAAGCCTCCTGGCGGTATTGCATGTTATCTAATTATATCCTATATATTTTTTTAAGACGGGTAATATCCAGAAGGAAGGCCTTTGATTACCCTATCATCTATTATACCAGTAGAAAAATGAATTCCTGAATAATTTTCAAAGTCTTCTAATGTTCTTTCGGTGAATAGTCCACTTGCATCATCTATTTTTTGTCCGACAATTATCTGCTGGAAGTAAGACTTAGACTCGTTATGCTTTGGATAAAATGTTTCAGGGCTATCGTCCCATATAAGCTTTCTATCTGGTCTTCCGTATCTATGGTACACAAATGCTTTCTTTGGTGTAACAAGATTATAGCCTGCCGTAAAGAATCTTAAAGCCATCATTGGCTCTTCTTCTGTAAATGCAATTTCATCCACAAAAGGAACTTTTTCTATTACGGATTTTTCTGTAAAAAAGAAATGTCCAGACACGTAAGGGCTTAGCACATTAGAATCTGGGTTAGAATATTGTGGACTAAATTGTGGAACAAGGGTAGCCTTAAAATGAGCTACGTTACTTTCAGTCATGTAAAATGTAGGATTCTGTAAAATTTCTGGAATTTGATCATTGCCATTTTCATCAACATCATATGGCGGGACATATGCTGTAAATACTAGTTCAGAAAAATCATTCTTTGCATAGTTGTATTCTTTAATTATTTCTGAATCCCAGTTAGGTATTGCTCTCATGTGGGAGTCCATGTTTAAATAATACTCTTGGCCAGCATAGAATTTATTTGAATTCTTTCTGGCAGGCTGGCATCCAATAATAGATCCTGGAATAAGACAATCTGTTCTAACATTATTTCTCTTTAAAGTCTCTGCCTTATTATATTCAACATTATCGTCTTGAAGGGTTATTCCAAAGAATACTCTTTCTGGAAATTCCGCATTTGCTATAAAGTGGTCAACTGTCTTCCATATCTCTGGATCCTTATATGAAGGTATATTAATAAATATCTTTGCGTCGTTGTCTATCATTAGTTCCTCCATTTTTTCTAATGGTACTGGCTCTGCCGCTTCCCACTTATGAATTGGGCATTCGGCTGCCTGTAACTTAGTTTTAAATTTCATAAAACAGCCACATTTCTTGCATTGTTTTGTAAGACCTATAAATTCTGGGCAGGCCTTACAAATAGAATACCTGTTTGCGGCTTCTTCTGGTGTTGCATATTGACTATTAGGATTTAATAAATCCCAAGGCTTTACTGACATTAAGCAATAATACCATTTCTACTTATTGTGCACAAGCATGCCATTTACAAAGAACCAGTCGTTTGGTTCGCATGACAATTGATAAACGTTGACAGATTGGTCAACTAGGAACTCTATTTTATCTACTAGTGTTTCTCCTATTTGCCCTTGGGAATCAATATGAATTATTGATTCGCCAACTTCAACATAATAAGCTTCTTTGATCTTATATTCTCCTGATAAAGTTTTAACAAAGACTGGTTGAGTATAAGTCATTCTTGTATCTACATTTTCATTAAAATACAAAATATCTGATTCTTGAGTTTCAACAATATCTGTAATTGTTGTTTCAACAAATTCGCCTACTGAAAAATCAGAAGATGCCCAAGTAGAGAACTGGTATGAATCAGGTGTTAAAGGGTCAATTTGATTAATCACAATAGATTTGATCTTATCTCCGACCTGTAAGAACTTGGCTGGCACTTGACCGTCCATAGTGTCTACAAGAGTGTTCTCTTCTACGCAAGGAGGTCCAAACCAAGGAATGTAAATAAAGCTTGGGGGTGCAAAGAATCCTGGTGGAGCAAAGAATCCTGGTGGAGAGAAGAACCCTGGTGGAGCAAAGAATCCTGGAGGTGAGAAGAACCCTGGAGGAGCAAAAAAACTTGGAGGTGCAAACGTTAGTGCTCCACCGCAACATTGCCAGCCGTTAGGTACGTTATATGTAGTTGAGTTTCCAAGGTATTCATATCCCAACTCAGAGCATGTATAGGATGTTGGATTAGTATAGGTTCCTGGACAAGTTGCTTTTTCTGGTGCAGGAGTTGCTGTAGGTGTAGGAGTTGCAAGTGCTCCACCGCAACATTGCCAACCGTTAGGTACGCTATATGTAGTTGAGTTTCCGAGGTATTCGTATCCTAACTCAGTACATGTATAGGATGTTGGATTAGTATAGGTTCCAGGGCATGTTAGTAAAGGGGTAGGTGTTGGGGTTGGGGTAGGTGTTGGGGTTGGGGTAGGTGTTGGGGTTGGGGTAGGAGTTGGGGTTGGATCGCAAGCAGAATTTCCTGCATCTGCAAGGGCGGCTGCGTAAGTTGTTCTATAAACCGTTTTTGTGCTTTGTTGTCCGCTAGTTGTATATGTGTCTTCTGGTATACCTGTACTATTAGTTAGTGGGCCAGATGCACTTGGGCTTTGGCCATAAGTTCCACTAAAAGGATTACAGACTGAAGTTCCAGTGTAGTAGGTGTACTGGGTTGGTGGGGCAGTTGTTGGAGTTGGTGTTATTGTGGGATCGCAAGCAGAATTTCCTGCTGCAACAAGAGCCTCTGAATATGTGGTTCTGTAAACTGTTTTTGTACTGAATGATCCATCAACTATATATGTATCTGTTGGTATTGTATTGTTTGAAGAAACAAGTGGGCCTGTGACTGATGGGTTTGCTGCATAAACTCCACTAAATGGATTACATCTAGAGGTTCCAGTGTAGTAGGAAACTCCTGCATTTGTTGTAAATTGTACTGTATTAGAGGTCCATGAAGTTTCAGTAAATCTATCTGCTGTTCCTGTAACTACAACCTTATATCTGTATGTTTCTCCAGCTGTTAGGAATGTTAATGGTATTGTGTTTGTTGATCCTGAACCAGAACCTGCTGTCATAGAGGATCCGTCTGGATTTACCCAATAAATTTCCCAGGCTGTTTGAGTTAAATTAGAATTAGTCCAGGATAGGGTGGCAGTAGATTGAAGTATATCAGAAACTCCGATTGCAACAGAAGGCTTAAATGGCTTCATATCTGGAATAACATGCTCTTTAAATGTTGGGCTTTCAAGTGGAGTGTTGTATAAAGATTGTGTATATGGATTATTTACATTTTGTGATGTAATATAAACTGTTAATTGTCCATCTGCTGAGCCAGTGTCTATGGATGTTGTATCATATGCAGTTCCATCAACTACAGTAGTAACATCTTTTTGGTTTTGTACTCCTGGTCCCACCCAATAAACTCTATACTGATCTGCACCTATTGGTTTTACCCATCTTAAATTGATGCGGCCATTCTGTGTAAGTGTGTGGTCTATATAAAATACATTTTGTGGCCTAACAACTTGATTTTGATCATCCGTTGAAATTGAATCTATGCCATTTGTATAAACAGAAACTAAATTATTTCCATTAACATAAACAGGGTCAGATTCTCCAAATTCATTTATAGCAACTACCTTACATCTTAAAACATATCCGATCATCTGCTTATCAATATAAGAAGAGTTTTGATTGTCTCCAAAAGTTACCCAAGAAGATTCTAAATGCGCTCCGCTAAGTGCAAATGGTGCTTTTTGCCATGTATATGTAAACGAGGTTGGCGAGTTTTCCCATGTGCCAACTCCTATAGAGATATATTGTCCAGCTTGTCTATTATTATTTTGCCATGTAAATACTGGAGCTACTGTATTTTTTGGTACTGCTGCCCCAAATTTTTTCCATTGTGAGCCGTCATAAACATAAGATGCCTTTGAATCTTTCCAGGTGGAACCATCGTGGATTGATATTTTTTTGAAAGGTTTCCATGCGGAACCATCAAAAATGTTTAACGGCATCTTCTGTCCCCTTTAGTATTGTATGTAAATGTCGCCAGCTGCTGGGGTAGCTATTGCTGAGTATCCCGTTGCTGATGTTCCATATGCTATTTTATTTGCTGCTGTATTTGACCCTGCATTGTGATATCCATAAGTCTTTGCATTATCTAGAGTTGCATATGTTGTTGCTGCTATTGCTGTTGTTAAGTATAGTGTTAAATCTAAATCTTCCCAAGAAGCGTTTGTGCCATCTGTTTTTAAATATTTTCCAGTGTAGCCCATTTGATTTGGAAGAATTGCATCAAGCCCAGTAACGGTTGCTGTAGAAAAATCTACTGATCCAGTAAATGTCGGAGAAGATAATGGTGCGTAAGTCAATTCTGCTTCGGTAGTATTTAATAATTTTCTCCATGAACCTGAATGTGCGTAGTATGCAGATCCTGTTCCATGTACGTGTGCAAACATGCCGTGCTTTGTAGTTGCCGATGGAAGGTTTGTTTCTGCATCGTATGCCTCCCAGCTTAAATCAGAGCTCTTAACTGTATTTACGGGAAGAGTTACTGTACCAGTAAATGTAGGTGAAGCAAGAGGAGCTTTTAGATTAACAGTAGTTGTTAATGCGGTAAGTCCAGATACGTCTGCCTGTAAAGCTGCTGCAATTTCTCCGAGGGTATTTAATGTGCCTGGTGCCGAATTAATTAAACTATCAATTGCACTTGTTATAGCAGTATTTCTATCTGCAACTTCTGTAGATATTGCTGCAGAAATTGATGATGTAACATCTGCTGATCTTGCAATTGTTGTTGGTACTACTGCAATATTTAATTTAGCTGCTGCGTCTAAACCAGCATATCCAAAAGCCAAATCTTTTTCAGCTTCCATTACATATCCGTCTAAGGTGTTGCTAAGCCCGCTTTGTAAGACATATTTGCTATCTGCTGCTGCAGTTGTAGTGTATGAAGCAAGAAGGTATGCTGACAAATCATCCATTGATCCATTAACAGCTGCAAATCTATCTGTTAATGTAGGATTTAATGCAGATATTGCTCTAGAATTTGTAAAGTATAAATTAGAAGATCCTTCTGCTAGGTCGTTTGTTGTTTTTGAAGATAAATTTGTTGATCCTGTTACTGCTGCGATAGCAGCAGTTCTAGCAGTAGTCTCTGCAGAAATTGCTGCATTTATTGCAATGCCTCTATTAGTAGTTTCTGCTGCAACTGCTGAAGTGATAGCAGAATTTCTAGCTGTAGCTTCTGTGGCAACTTTTGAATCGGTGTATGTGTTGGCAGCCTGAGTTGCTGAAGCAATTGCTGTTAAGTCTTTTGTTTCTGCTGCAGCGATTGCATTTTGCTGTGCTGCTGCTGCTTTATTTGTTGCATCTGTTGTTGAAATTGTAACAGCTTGACTTTTTGCTGTTTCAATTGCTGCATTTCTTAAAGAAACTTCTGCTGCAATTTGAGTAGCTACTGCTGCAACTGCTCTAGCATCTGTAAAATAAAGATTTGTTCCTTCTGGAATTCCAGAGGTGGTCATTGCAGCAAATGCTGAGTTAATGTCGGCTGTAATTGAAAGTGCTGTGGGGAGCTGTGAAGCTGGGATCTTTCCTTCTGAGTTTAATGTTGCCATTCCATTTGCTTCACCCATTTTAAAAGCATATGATGTTATTTGATTCCATCTTTGTCCGTTACCAATTTTAAATTTTAGGGTGTCTGTTTCTATTCCAATTTCACCACTTAAAAGAGTTGGGTTTACTGAAGTCCAGTTAGCTGCTGTATCTCTTCGTAGCTGAATTCTTACTGCCATGTTATGCTCCTCCTGCATCTACTGTATTACTAAAATCAGTACCTGCATTTCCACTATTGTTTATTGTATCATTATTATCTGGCCAATACAAAGAATCTGGTTGTCCAGCATCAAATAATGTTAAAGATTCCCAACTTGCATCTGTAGGACTTGTCGTTGGGGTTCCGCCGTCAACTCCAATTACTTGTGGCAAAATAACTGCGGGAGATGCAGTTTCATTATATTCAACAAATGTAATTGGGTTCTGTATATCTATGCTATGAACGTCTCCGTCAAATGTATGAGTATGTCTATAAAATGGAGTTGGGTCTGTACTTGGAGGGGTTAGTTCAACCCACTCTTCTCCATTGTATATTCTTAAATTTTTACTTAATATATTAAAATAAACATCTCCAGCTTTTGCGTTATCTGGATCTGCCGCAATAGTAAGTAAATTAAGAGCTACCTTCATTTGGCGAGACATTTTTTTATCCTACTACTACTACTCTGTATTCCCCGATTGTCGGAGCAACAGCAAAAGCGATGCTGACATTGTTTTCATCTACTCTTGCAACATCTGCTTCAACTTGTGCAAATGGTGATGCTGCCTGATAAATTTGAACGGTTACGTCAGTAGTTGCTAGTTTATGATTTACTGTATATGATGTTGCAGATGTTGATAGTGTTGTAGCAAACTTTCTTGCTATTGCATGATAGTCTGTTCCATTATTTGTTAATGACCATACATCTGATGTCTCATTCCATAGTATTTCAACGTCTGTCAGGGTTCCGCGTTCTACAAGAATGCCTGCATCTGTAGTTGGTGTTCCTGCAAATCCGCTATTAAGCTTTACCTTATTATCTTCAATGTTAATCTGTGTTGTATTTACAGAATTAACAGTTCCAATAACATTTAGGTTTCCGCCTACCTGCAAATTGCCAGTGATCTCTACGTTGTCTGGAAGACCAATAGTTACTGCTGCATTGTGTCCACTATTTGGAGAAACAGTAACTTCATTTGCTGTTCCAACAATAGTTGCTACATAGTCTCCTGTTGTCTGAGAATCTAGTGGAATAACCAGGTTGGCTTCGCTTGCTCCAGTTAATCTACCTTGCTGATCTACTGTAAATGTTGGTACTTTTGTAATTGAACCATAAGTTCCAGCTGTTACTGCAGTATCATTTAATTTTATTGTATGTGTTCCCGCTACGTCGTTATATGTGGCAGTTAATCCTGTGCCAGATACTACTGTGGAGCTAATTACATCTTGAATTACTTCTGTAGAACCAGATGCTGGTACCCACTCTGTCGAGTTGTAGAAGTAAAGTGTATTTGTTCCAGTGTCAAAGTAAATTTGACCTGCTACTGGATTAGATGGGGCGGACCCTAAGTTTTGAATTCGAGCATTGAGTAACTCATTCTTGTTGAGATCAATACTAACTAAATATTTTTTTGCCATTTGCTATCTCCCTTTATGACAGGTGCGCTGTCCCTGAAAATGGCTGTGCCATTGTCAGCGTTATTTGATTTAAACCGTTATAATCTATACCCACTTCTAATATATCCCCTGCACTTGATTTTACTGTAACATTTGGGTTATACCCTAAGTTATGAAGTATTGGCAATGAATATATACCCTGAACTGGGCCTGTTAATTGTGCTAATTCCCAACTGAAAGACAATGTGTTTGAAGACAGTGTTATTACAGCAGCATTAGCCCATGTTGCATCTGATAATTTTGGACCGTAAAATTTAGAAAGAGATTTGTCGTAATAGAAGTCGCCTTCAAGTCCCAAGTTGTTAGAAGGGACACCTGTGCCGTTAAGGATAGTTCTACCTCTAGGCCCTTGTGGTCCTGGAGAGGAAACTATTACATCATTAACAATTTCAGTTACAATTACTTTTTCGGCCATTATACTGTTACCGATCTATTGAGCGTCATGAAGCCCTCAAGGAGTTTTATTTTATTTGCATTAGAATCAACAAGCATAATGTCATATACTGATTTAGGATAAAAGAGTTTGTTTGTTTGAGTTGGTGTAAGTGTAATGGTCAATTTCCCATTAAGGCCATCAATTACAATTCCACCTGAAGGTGATGTTAATGTGACGGCTAGTTTAGCTCCGCCTTTTATGTCACGGATTTGCATCTTTGCAGATGCGCCATTTAAATCAATTGCATTTCCATTATCGTCTTTGTATTCTAGTACAAAGCTAAATGTAGCATTTTGATCTACTTCGAAATTCTTTTGTCCTGCCATTTGCCATAGTCTCCTAAATAGGAATACTCCTGTACTAATTTTAGCACAGGAGTATTTCTAATTGACTACTTTTTAAGCCTTGTTAACGAAACCGAAATTCTTGTCATTTGGATTAAGTGCCTTTAATAGAACTGGCGCTACTGCTGCCACTCCGCCAAGTAATAGGTCTCTGGGATTTGTATTACCTGTCATGTATAAAGCAAGAGCTGCTGAAAGAAATGCTCTTCCATAACTTGCTAACGCTGCTAGAATCTGTTCTTGCATAGTTACCTTTCCATCTTTGTTTAAATCTGCTTTTGCAAATTTAGCCATTTTATTATCTCCTTGTGGGCAATTTGCCCTTGGAATTTTCGGCCTAAGCCGAATACTATAATTCTACCACTATGCTGAAATATCCACAAGTTCGCAATTTCCATCGGAACTGCAGGCAAGGGTGGCAGAGGGTGATGTTCCGTCTTCTGTCTCATAGAATGAAAGGTCTTCCCAACGAATATTCTTAGGCATCTTTGCAACCAGCGCATCGTAATCTTCCTTTGAAACCTCTTGGTAAGGAGCTTGCTTGTATGTATGATCTGAATGCGGTAGGAATGAAATTCCAGAGACCTCGTCAAAATTCTTATACACCCAAGCGCCAACTTCCATCCATTCATCTTCTTTTACTGAAACGGTAATTGATGGCTTGTGTTCACACCAAGCACGTTGATAAACTAGCCATATGTCTAAGTGCTGAATGGCAGTTAAATCATTTCTTACAATTGCACCATCTGGTGCCTTTACTGGAAATGAAAATACGTAAGTATCATTTGGCTTCATAACATCGTCTTCTACTGGAATGCCCACTTCTTTTAAGAATGTAGAAATTGGATCTCCTTTAGAGCCACGAACTGTACGAATATAATATGGAGAATGCCATGGGTGCATGCCTGAAGATACGCCAACTAGTTGTGAAACGGTTCCAGAAGGCTTGACACAAGTAATTGCTGCAGATTCTGGAATACCAATTTTACCAGACTCTTCTCTGTTTACTTCTCTTGCTTTTTCACGCAAAGTCATAAGAAATGATTCAAGCATAACAATATCTTCTTTTCCAGACATAAATTTGTGACCAAACTGCCCAGTTAAAGAAACTCCGAGTAAGCGCTCTTCTTCTGTATTGTCTTTCCAAATTTTACGTAAGTATTTAAAGTCGGTTAAAGTTGATTGCCACGTTCCAAGAATTGTAGCCAGCTCGACTTTGCGCTGAATATCTTTCTTTGTATCGTTTTCACGTAATACGACTTCTGAAAGATTGCAAAACTGATAAGGACGTAAAATAATTTCTGAACAAGGGTTAGTTCCGTAGTGTATATCTGGATCTCTTCTTCCAAACTTGGCTGCTTGGGCTTGAGCTGCGGCCACATTGTATATACCTCGCTCTCCTGATTTTGAGTCATAAAGAGATTTCCATTCTGCAATAAATTGCTCCATCTCTGGCTTGCGTGAGTATGCAACAGAGTTATTTGATAATGCACGTTGTGGGCTTAGCTCCCACCAATTGCCTGACTTTGCTTGAGCCATCTCAATATCATTAATATTAGAAAGCGAAATCATTGCTGACCTACGTACTCCGCCAACAACTACAACTTCGCCAATCTTGCACATTATGTCGTGACATTCAATTGGCTTAAGATTTCTTCCTGTAGCATTTTTAAATTTAGCAATTGTAAAATCAAAAAGATTTATTAATGGTTGTGGCCCAGAAGATCTGCCTCCCATTGTCTTTAAACGTGCCCCTGAAGGTCTAACTTTTGAAACATCAATAGCTGGAATGTGTCCTGTCCAAAGTAAAGCCAACAGTTCACGATATGCTTTTGCCCAACCTTGTTTTGAATCTTCAACAACAATAACTGTATCTGACTTTTCAAGTTTTTCTGGGACTGGCGGAAGTTTGTTGATGTACTTGTATTCTACTGAAAACCCAACGCCAGTTCCGCACATTAGAACATACATTGTTTCATCAAAAGAACGGGGAGAATCAACTGGAAGAAAAGCACAGTTATATCCTGCAACATTATCTCTTTCTAATGCAGCACCTGAAGTCATTACAGATCTCATAGACGGCATAACATTTCTTTCAAAAACAAACTCTTTTAATTCCGCAACTAGCTTTTCATTTGGAATATAATTGTGATTTACCTTTAGATGATTAGTCATAAAATTAAAATATCTATCTACTGTTTCTCCCCAGGTTTCTCTTCGACCTTCCGACTCTACCCACTTTGCATATCTAGATAAAGCAATAAAGTTTTCATAAGGATTTTCAATAGTTTGCAACATTTATATACGACCTTTTCTCCGCCTTGCGGTATAATTTTGTGTGAAGTCCTAGTGTATCAAACTTTTATTTAGCGGTCTAGTGCCCAAAAAATATTCTGAACGTCTCACATAATGATACATTGTTTTAGTTAACTAAGTTGACATTACTTATATATTAATGTTATGATTATAGTTCGTTATCTCTATAGGAGGAAATGCCAATGGAGAATATAAAGCAACAGTTTAGCGATTTAGTTCGTGACTGGACGATAATAGCAGTAACAATGTTATTTTTGTTTGGTAACTCAGCAAACGCTTTAACTGTAGTAGAACCTTTAGTGAAAACTGAAGCCCAATTAAAGCAAGAAGTTTTAGATAGCTTTAGTAAAGAAATTTACAAGCCATCTGAGATGCTTACAGATCAAGAGTTGTTAACACTTCTGGAGACTGTAGGATTTGAAGGAGTAGGCCTTAAGAAAGCCTGGTCCATAGCAAAGCGTGAATCTAATGGAAGACCGCTTGCATATAACGGGGACAGAAAAACAGGAGATAGTTCTTACGGATTATTTCAGATAAATATGATTGGAAATCTTGGTCCTGAAAGACTTGAGAAATTTGATCTACAGAGTAACAAAGAGTTATTCGACCCAGTAACAAACGCAGAGATAACGTACTATATGACCGATGGCGGCAGTGATTGGTCAAGCTGGAAGGGTATGACCCCGAGAGCTAAGGAATTTTATTTAAAATTTCCGACAAAGTAAAGGAGATGGGATGAGGATACAATATGTATCAACTTACATCTCCATGTCAGAAGATGGATTGGTTGAAAAGCTTTTATGCCCAGTAGACCAGTCCATTCTTTTTTGTAATCAAGATTTAGAAGACAATATATTTCTATACTGCCTACAATGTGAGTATAAAAACAATATGGGATCTTCAACGTATCAGAATATAGTAAAGCTTGTTGAGGCACAGAATAATGTGCGATAAAGAATACTGTGAGTGCAATAAAGAGTCGGCACCAATGCAGGTTACCGACGCTATGGGTAGAGAGGTTTTTTGGCTAGATGCAGGAAGACCAGAATAAAGAAGTTTCAAGTAATCTTGAAGATAATTTGCCTATGGTGAATTATATTATGCTTCATAGAATGTACGACCTTCTTACCTTAATTTCAAATAAAATTGTAGGTAGTGAAGATACTCAAAAAATGATAGAATATCATGAGGCGGGTTACCTATTGGGGCCAGCGCCTTCATTTACACCAGGTGAGGAAGAATAAAATGGAAAAAGAAAAAGTAGTACTACTAATGCTAGAAAAACTAAACAATGATACAAGATTTGCTGGAGTTTCAAGCGGAGCAGATATTGCAGACGTTGAGCAGCAAATTATTAAGAACCAGCCATTCTTGCAGTGGCAAATGGGCAACATGTACGACCTTCTTGTAGAAAAAGGCGTATTAGTTCCTTGACATTATTTAGATAATACTTTATACTTTTAAAGTATTGGTCGAGTTTTGCTCCCAGTATATAAAGCCTCATTCGGATCCGCCTCTGAATGGGGCTTTATTATTTAAGTGGTATAATTATATTATCATGTCCCCTAGAGATCATTTTAAACAAGCAATGCATAGCCCTTACTTTACATCACCTGGTTATGCTGATACTCCGAGTGGCCAATTCGATCAAAAGCTAGATAAAAATCTTAATAAAATAAAAGGATTTTTTAAACGTATAGTTAGGAAGAAGTAATGTTTACTGACAATAAGAATTTTGAGCAAGTGGCGGAGCAAGTATGGGTCTGGCGTAATTTTGTAACAGAAGAAGAAAATAATCAAATCATGTCTATCATGAAAGAATATGAATCTAGATTTGCTGATAACCAAGATGCCTTTAAGTTTGAAGACCAAGCAATCGACTGGTATAAAAATAAAACTGGCCCATTAATGCTTGAACTAAAACCGATTTGGGATAGAATATCCATGGCTTTATATCCAGAGCATTATATACATCCACAACTTTTTGTAAACGTTATGCGTCCAGGAGATGAGGGTATGTTTGTACATGCTGACAGCCCAGGAATGAATATGGAGCACAATTTAACTCAGCTAGACAGATGGTCAACTTGTTGTAGGCTAAGTCACGGCATAGTTACGTATTTTGGAGACTATTCTGATGGACAAATATTTTATCCTAATCTTGAAAAAGATGGATCTGTAAAAGATAGACCTGGGGACGCATTTGATTGTCTAGAAGTAGATGTTCGACCTGGGGACCTGGCAATACACGGAGCCACACATCCATGGGAACACGGTGTTAGAAAAATAACATCTGGAACGCGATATGCATATTCTAACTTCTGCATGGAGCTTGAGCATGCCCCTGGAACTTATGAACTATTTAATCCAGACAAGCATCCTCACATGACAGATGAAAAGGAAATTATTAGCTGGGTGCAAACTGTATATCCTGAAACTACTTTCTGTAAAAAGAAATGTATCTGCGGGCAGTCGGCTGATTTACCGTATTGTGATAACACTCATAAGATTATTAATAAGAAAAAACAAGAAGAGGGCAATTCCGACATTTAGTGCGAAAGTGCAAAAGTGAAAAAATTGAAGTGCGGCGGCGGTAGAAGAACCATTTTAGAATTTAGCATCATACAGGGGATCTCCACTATATTCGTATATTAGATTCATTAGTAATAAACACTCTGTATGGCTTTCTAAGTACCATATGTCACATACCCCTGACTCTGCATTCAAACAAGTCTCTAATCGACTCTTGAGGCCCTTTATGACCCATTCTAGCGAACACCTTGCCATGAACTTATCAGCTTGAAAATAATTACACTCTTCATATCTACGATCTAGCAAGTATTTCGCTAATTGGTCTGCTTTGTCCGAATTTACCATATTGTCCATATTACCAGTATGGCTATATATACCCAGGTTAGCCAGAGTATTGACCTATAGAGTTTAGAATTCTTCACTGTCTATATCTTCATCTAGGTCAAAATCAAAGATTTCTTTTTGTCCCGCCCAATTTAAAAATTTAGACAATGCAACTCCTGAAAGGATTGCTATCGCAATGGTACTTACTAATGCTGATAATTTCTTCATATATATCCTAGTCAACTGCAATATTCATAGCATGATCTGAACAATAATATATCATCTTGCCATCTAGCGTTAGCTTAGATGTATATGATAGTTTTTCACAGTATGTGCAGAATTTCATGATATTAGTATACCATAATTCTAGTCAACTGCTTTATTTCTAATTATGAATTTTTTATTTAAAGCCTTTAAATTTGCAATCTCTTCTACTGAGGTATAAATATTAGCCTGATGAGTATGTGTTGCAAAACATTCTTTTCTAGATATATCACGCTTTTGATTAATTTCATCTTGAGTCATAAATTCTACTTCCTTCTTATATGCATTAGGCATAGGCGACTCTACATACATTCTAATAAATACCTTTTCACCGTTCTTAGTTCCATATACGCCATGATAATGCAATGAAGAGAAAAACATAGCATCTCCAGCTTCAGGAAAATATTCTACTGGCTTATCTATCTCATAATACTCTACGCCATTGTCTGTAATCTTTCGTTCTGCCGTTTCCATATTTATGAATGCCAATCCGCCACCTTCAAAGTCATCATATGGGTATACGTTTAATGTAAATGCATGTGGAGATGATCCCCAAAATGGAGTTCTATCAATATGGTATCCGTTTATAAATCCATCATCACCAAAACTGTCTGCATAGTCTACAAGAAGTATATCTGCAGATCCCCATCCACCAGCCTGAGTTGCTTCTTCATGTGTTGCTGGTATATTGTAGTTTGGTGCTACATCTAAAGACTTTAGATAGTCCATATCAAGATAATTATCTTTATAGTAGTTAATACATTGTGTGTATATGCTTGAAAGCTCTTTAATGATTTCCCCAGGCTCGTTATCTAGATCTCTAGTGTCATAAGGATCTAATGTCGACTTAAATCCAGATATACCCCAATCCATCCAGTCTGTGAACAGTTCGTGCTTTTCGGTTTGAGATTTTTTTATTACATCGTAAGTTTTTTTAGGATCTTTTAATACATTCTTAAATACAAGAACTCCCTTAGTCAATTCAAAAGCATCAAACATTTTTTACCACACAAACTATTTGATTATTGTCTCCACCATTACCAATTTCTTCTTTTGAGTTATAAATTCTGCATTGCCAACCGTATTTAGCAAATCCTTCTTTTTCTTCTTGCTTTAAAAATTCTTCAAACTCTTCTTCAGACATAGAGTTCTTTTTAGCATACCACTCTGGTTTAAATGATGCTGTTAAGAATTGACGAATGTAAAATTTATTTCCTATAACTGGCAAAACTGCATGAAATACATCTGTTCTAAAGAGCAGACCATCTCCAGCTTCCATCTTGTATCTAACTGGAGGATCAATCATCAAACATTCTCTTTCTTTGCCATCAGCATCTATATATGTTGATTTTTCTGCATCCTCTGTATTAATAATTAAAATATCTCCGCCTTCGTAATTGTCATTAGTATAAATATTAAAATTGAATATATGGGGAGTCCCACCAAACCAGGGCCTTCTGTCTTGATGATATTCCATAGACAATGGCTTTGATTTATCTGTATTTTCTGATTCTAAAATTACTACATCTGCAGTGCAGTATGTTGGATGCTTTCTAGCTTCTTCCATAGTTGTTGGAATATCTGAATCTTCGCCTATCAAATCAAAATAATTTTTATTTAAATAATTTTCTTTATATATCTTCATTACATTCCAGAATATGTCTAAAAACTCTCTCAGGTATTCCCCGCCCTCATTTTCACACACCTCATATGAAGAATCTTGATATGGATATGCTTTTGAGTATTGACCCCATGGACGCCAGTCTTCCCAATTTCCAAACCACTGGTCATTATTGGTTTTAGAGCGTATAATGAAATCCTGGGTCGCAGCTGGATCCTTCAATGTATTTTTGAAAAGGATTACGTCTTTGGTGAGTAGTTTGTGTTCCATGATTTTCCTTACGCTAGATTATAATTATAGCATTGGTTGTATCACTTGATCTTAGGTCTTAGGTCTTACTATATATAATATATTTAATATTTATTGATTTACTGACCCCCCGACCCCCCTAGAAAAGTATAACATTTGTATTTTCGGTGTCAACCCCTTTTCAAATTTCAGAAAATGTTAATATATTTTTAATTTGTACGATACACATATAAAACAAAATCGGACATTTTGGATAGACCGCCCATAATGAGCGTGTGCCTATGATCTTTGTGGCGCATATCACAGGGTTATTCTAAGATTTATTCCGACACGCCCGACAATAGGGGTCTAAATGTCAGTGCCCCTTGCTATGATTAAGGTATAAAGAAAGTAAGAAAGTCTTACTAAGAAAGGTTAGGTCTAAAATGACTAACAGAATTTGGGAAAGTCGTAACGACTACCTAGTAGAGTCAGACGCTAAGCGTCTTGGCTATGTATCCTGCTCAGCAGGTTGCGGTAGAGTAACCGCATACTCCCTATGCGTAATGTGTGGCGGTAACTACGCCGAGCATAACCTAGTAGGTGTGAGGTAACTCACACTAACGCCTAACGGCGTGTCGGTGGTAAATGTCAGCCCTATCGGCTACAATTCCACTATAACAACTAAATAAGGGTATGAGCCTAGCAAATAATCCGTAAGGTGAGCCTAGCGAATAAGACCCCCTAACAATTACTAACGAAAGAAGAAATAAATGTCATACATATACAACACACGCACTAACAGCGTATCTAAATGGGAAACTATCCAAGAAGATGTCGCAGACCAATACTCCTACCTAGATGAAGAGGTAGATGTAGAAGATGAAGATTTAGAAGATGTAGAACTAACAGATGAGCAAGTAGATGCACTACTAGCAGATATGGAATGGGTGGCGTAAGTGGGTTATGTAAAGGCTTTCCTAATGGATAACGAGGGAGCGGGTTGGGTTGATTTGTCAGACCTACCCGATACAATAAAACTAGATATAGAAATCGCACTACTACAAGAAGGAGCACTATAAATGACTATCACTTACTCAATATGGGACGGCGCACAACTACTAGGCGTTGATTTCAAGGCAACTAGCGCAGATGAAATGAATAAGGTCGTAGCAGACCTAATGAAAGTTTCTCGTAATGTCGTAGCACATATGCGAAAGGTTGAAATGTAATGATACCTACAGGATTTGAGTTATCTATAACTAACGAATACGGATTTGAGTTTGATAGTTTCTTAGGGGCTATCTACTTACCTTGGCACACTATTATTATCACCGCCCTAGCACTAATCGCTTATAAGATTTATAAGAGAAAGAAGAATAAGTAATGACTACTAATCGCCTACTAACTACCGCCGTCCAATTACTACTAGCGGGCGTTACTATCCCGCTACTAATCGCCGTAATCAAAGATATAAAAAATGGGGGACTAAATGAATAAATCACAATTAGAGAAAGACTTAGAAATAAAAGAAAGCTTTATAGATTTACTAAATGATATTTATCCTACTGTAAAAATCGGTTACTCTACATTCACACCCGCCGAAATTCTAGAGTGTTGCGATCCCGTAGCGTTTGCGATTGGATTAGTGGAGCACGAGGATTATTTAGCAGAATTAGAAAATGAATAAATAAATAACGGCGTGTCGGCTTGACAAATCGGCAAGCCGCCCGCATATGTATGGGGTTATCCACAGGGTTAAGAGAGTTATCCACAACCCCTGGAATTTGCAGCACGACACGCCCGAGATCTTTGTGATGTTTATCACAACACCCACGCTCCACATATTGAGACAAACTCTTGCAAAATTAACACTTTGTCAGTCCTATCCGCTATAATGTCTACTATAACAACAACGAAAGGAAGTCAAATGAATCTAGATGAATTCAAGGCTCATGTTACAGAAACACGCAAGCAATCTAAAATCGAGGCGATGTCAGTCCTCTCTGCTACAATTACCAAATCAACAACAACGAAAGAAGGTGCCACTAATGGCAACTAAACTATACACAATCGAAAACTTGCTAATCGGCAAGAATTACCGCTCAAACTCTCGCCACTTTTCAGGTGAGATTATTTCTGCAACTGCTCGCCCTGAAATTTGGTATGGCGAAAAAACTGAAGCGTTTTTAATCGAAGTTAGAACTGGTGGCTTGCGAAATAAATTCGCAACAATCGCAGTAAAGGTTGGTGAATAAATGGGAATGGTAAAAGATAGCCTTGACGGGATTTTTCTTTGCGATAATTGCGACACTCTCGCAACTGTATGGCAAAAGGGAAACACAATTGAAATCACACAATGCAAATGCGTAACACTAGATTGGGAGAGCGACAATGTATAAAATAACTTTATCTTATGACGGAAATGCACCACACTGGCAACAAGACTACGCAAGCGAATTTGATGCGTGGAAAGATTTCTTTGCATTTACTGATTGGGGATTTGCTAACGAATTCTCAACTGTAAATATTTACAATTCAGAAATGAAATGCTTTACTAAACATTTTTATCGTGAGGAAAGAAAGGTCGTAACTGTAAAATGACAATGACACGCAAGCACTTCGAGGCAATTGCTGAAATCTTAAATTATAATTCAGGTAAAACTCACCCTGCTGTTTTTTCTAAAATGGTTTTAGACTTTGCGGAATTGTGTGCAAATGAAAATCCTAATTTCAATGTAACTAAATTCTATGAAGCGAGTAACTATGTCATTCCAAAACTCTCTACGAGATAAAGTAAAACGCATTCAGGAATTGCGTCGCAGTAATGCGGCGCAACCTGTTCGCAATAAAAAAACTTACACACGCAAGATCAAACATAAAAATAAAAATGCAGAGTAATGCATAAGTATGCAGCTGGCCCGCATATGTGCGGGGTCGGGCGTGTCGTTATGATGTGATCTAAATCACCCTGGAAATTTGCGTGTCGATTAGGAAATGTCAGTCTGTTCTGTTATAATTCTCTTAACTACCAACGAAAGAGGTTCCTCATGGAATTATTTACCGTCGCTTGCTTGAACTATGAAATTTGTGGCGCTCAAGAAACTTTTGATTCTGTTGAAGAGTATGAAATTTATGGAGATGACTGGACTTGTGGCGAATGCTACGATTCAGAAGAAATGGAATTCTATGAACTAGGTGGCTGGGCGGATTCCGACGCCCTTGCTTCCGCTGGCCATGGCATGGATGAGGATTACTAATATGTCAGACGTCACCGCTATAATTACCCCTATGAAATTAAAACGTTCTAATGACCGCAAGGTGGCTAACCTTGTCACAAAAAATGGCAAGCAAGCAGCAATTGCGAACACGTTCGGATTACCTGCAGGCAAGGCCTACTCGTGCCCTGGCGCCACTAGTATTTGCGAAAGCGTGTGCTATGCGGGAAAGCTTGAAAAGTTATTCCCTGGCGTAAAAACTAATCTGTTACACAATTGGGAATTGTTACGCAATGCAGACAATGACACAATGGTGGCCCTATTAGAAGAAATGATTATTGATTTTGTTTCTGATTGTGATAAGAAGAGTGCTCCTAAGTTATTCCGTATCCACTGGGACGGCGATTTCTTTAATGATATTTATACATATGCCTGGAAGACTGTTATCATGAACCACCCCGATATTCAATTTTGGGTTTACACACGTGTAAAGTCTGCAGCGCTTATTCTTAAGGATGTTGTTAATCTTTCACTGTATTATTCTACCGATGATGAGAATAAGGAAATAGCATTCGATTTAAAGAAGAATTCTAAGGTCCGCCTTGCTTACCTAGGCAAGACATTCGCGGCCACCGAAGACACGATGAAAGAGTTAACGGGCAAGCCTGGCGCTAAGTGTCCCGAGAATATGAAATCAATTCCGCTTATCTCTAGCAATGGGTCCGCCTGTGTTTCTTGTGGTCTCTGTGTCTACGGTAAAGCAGACATTCGATTTTCTGCGAGTAAAAAATAATGCATGATGTTATTGGATCCCTGATCGGAATTATATTAATCATGTTTTTATTATCACCAATTATTTTAACGGTGTACATGTTGTGGAGCTCTAAAATAGATATCGATAACGACGGCCAGGATGATTTGCCTTATCGTTGGGAAAATAAATAGGCTGGTACCCTATCGGCGTGTTCCCTTGACAAAAGGGGACCGCTGCCCCCATATGTGCGGGGTTATCCACAGGCTTACGGGAGTTATCCACAGACCCTGAAAATTTGTGAGAAATATCACAAAGCTCCGACACGCCGAGAATGGATTAGGTAATGTCAGTGCCCTATGCTAAAATACTCTTATCCAACCAACGAAAGGTAACAAATGTCTAATCTAATGAAAGTTCCACACACAGTTGAGTTCGAGGCAGTAATTGACTTGGACAAGATTCCCGCTAACTTACTACCTGCGCTAATTGCACTTGACACTTATTCAGTTACAAAGATGTGCAAAGAAGCAACACTACACGCACTTGGAATGTCAAATGTAATTCCACTTGCTAATGAAAATAACACTTGGGCTGAAGTAACAATTAAGGAAGGTAACTAACAATGGGAAATAACACTGCGCTAGATTTAGCAAGCGAGTTTGATTTAGAACAAGGTATTGCTTATCACTTACAAGGTAATCATTACCCGCCCGTTCCACTTTCTATGGTGAAGCCTTGCATCGATGCTATCGATGCTTGGTGGGAAGAAGATTCAGATAGACTAATTGAAATGCCTGAAGGCGTATCTTATCGTGGAGATAAGTTTGCACCTGCTCACGCAATAATTGACCAGCATCACCTACACGCTTGGCTGCAAGATACCGACTACTGAGATCAAAACCAGGCGTGTGAGATTACTCACACGCTTGGCATCTCAAATAATAAGATTGGGGTAGTAAATGTCAGACCCCTTTGCTATAATAAGACCCTACAAGAAAGGAAGCAAAATGACAGTAAATGGATACACTTACAAGGTTGGCGATTTATTCACCACCCTAAAGTCAAAAAAGACAGGAGTAATCAAAGAGATTATTCCTAACGCATCTGGCTCGGTGCGAGTGCTACTAGAAATGCCAACAAAGGAAACTCGTTGGACAACAGTTAGCGACTCAGCCCTAACAGGCGCATAAAAAGGAGGCACACACCCTAACAGGGTGCTAAGCCACGAAACAGGGGCAGTTTGAGAGAGTGTTCTCGCCCAATGTCGTAAGTAAGAACTCTCTCCCTTCGGGGAAATGTCAGACCCCCCTGCTATACTATCCATAACAACCAACCAACGAAAGGTAATAAATAAATGAGCAGACAAATCACAGTAAAGGTAGCAACAAGCAAAGTAATCAAGGCACTAGAAGGCACTCTTGCTAAACTAGAAAATGATTACAACACACAAACAGCCAAAGAAGCAAAGTTCGGCAAAGCGCAAGAAGCGTGGCGCAAGGAAATTGGTGCTTGGGCTATAAAGAACTTCGCAAAGGCAGAGAACCTTCGCACAAACTATCGTTCTTGGAACAACACCCTCAATGTTGATTTCGACATCATCACAAAGGAAGGAAACTTTCCTACTGAACCTGAAAAGGACTTTGAGGTTATCCATCAGCACCAGTATCGTGAGATGAAAGAGGACATCACAAATGCTCTCACCATCTTAAAGATGACAGATGAGGAAACAGTAAATGCTTCTACAATGAAGCAGATTGCTAAGTATCTCTAAGTAATTTGGGGGGCAGAACTAAAGTCCTGAACCCAAACGACCTGAGTAAGTCGCCAAACTGCTCTCCCTTCGGGGACAACTACTAACAAAGGTAATACAATGGCAAATCGTTTCAGAGTAGAAATCTACGACGCAAACAAAATGAATGATGTAACTATTTATTCAGAGCAAGGTGTAGACAAAGAATACCTAACTGAATTAGTTTATTCTAATCTGCGAAAGTTTAGCGGAAAAGTAAATGCTTACGTTTTCGATAACGTAAAGAAAAAGAAAACAACAGCAATGTTTCTTGATGAGCACACAGTAAATAAATATAACGTAATTTAAAACACGGCGCTGCAGTTGGGAAATCCGATCTCAACTGCAAAGCTGCCCGCATAGGTGTGGGGTTATCCACAGGCTTACGACTGCTTGTGGATAACCCTGGAATTTTGTGAGATTACTCACACGGATCAAAACGGACAAATGACTAACTAATCTAGACAATGTCAGTGCCACCTGTTATAATTGCATCTACAACCAATCGAAAGGAAATAAATCCATGGCTCATAATCTAGAAATGGAAAACGGCGAAGTTGCTTTTGCTCTTCGTGGTGCACCTGCTTGGCATAATCTTGCCAATCGTATCTTCACACAAGATGAGGAAGTTACAACCGCAACAATGCTTGAAGAAGCAAAGTTAGCGAATTGGAATGTTCGCTTGTCTCCACTAACTGACCACATCTCAGAATCTTGGAATGATGTATCTAATGCATCTCTCGTGATTCGTGATAACCCATTCAACAAGGAAATCGATGTCCTTGCAACTGTCGGCAAGCGTTACAAGCCTGTGCAGAATGAAGAATTGTTTGCATTCGCTGATGCAATTCATGATGCCAATGCTGATTGCCGTTGGGAATCCGCTGGCTCTCTTAAGAAGGGCAAAGTTGTGTTTGGAACTGTTGATATTCCCCGCACAATGGTTCTTGACCCACAAGGCGCTAACGATGAAACTAAACTATATCTAATTGTTTGGACATCACACGATGGTTCTGTTGCTGTTCAAGCAGCCGTCACACCTGTTCGTGTTGTTTGCCAAAACACACTAAACCTTGCAATGAAGAATGCTAAGCAATCTTTCAAGATTCGCCACACGCAATCTGTTGAAGGTCGCATTCAAGTTGCTCGTGAAACTCTTGGGCTTGCTCTTGGTTATTTCGATGAATTCGAAGTTCAAGCAAAAGCACTTTACTCACAAGCAATTACCGATGCTGAATTCTCTAAGTTGATTCAGACAATCTATCCTAAGCCAGAAAAAGATGCTAAGGGCGCAATCAAAAAGTGGGAGAACAAAGTTGTTCTGCTTGATGACCTTTATCATAACTCACCAACTAACGCTACAATCAAGGGAACAAAGTGGGGTGCGTTCAATGCACTAACTGAGCGCCTTGATTATTATCGTTCAGGTCGTGGCAATGGCGAAACACTTATGGCGGGTGCATCAGGGTTTGACCCAGTTCTAACCGCAGAAAAAAATAAGTTGTATCGCATGGTTGCAACTTTCTAAAAAAAACTAAATAAAAATCCTGAGCATGATTTAAAACTGCTCAATATTTTTTTTTGATCTCATAGCTCAATTGGTTAGAGCGCTACCCTGTCACGGTAGAGGTTGCGAGTTCAAGTCTCGTTGGGATCGCTTGACAAATGCCGAGAGATGCCCCCATATGTGCGGGTGTGATTCTTATCATACGAGAGGACTAAGAAACCCCTGGAATTCTATTGTATATGTCAGTGGGCCCTGGTACAATTCTCTCATGACCAACGAACTAGTATCAAGCAAGTATACATTTGTCTGCGACCCAGATGAATGTGATTGTTTAATCGAATTAACATCATCTGATGGATTTGGATTCCCATCAGGTGTGACAGAACTCACATGTCCGTGTGGCCGTAAGACAACCTTATTGTCAGTGGAGCATGCTACAATTGCACCTTCAACCCAAACGAAAGAGGAAAAAATGGAAGAGACAACAACACCTGCAGTAACAGTTCCCGATACATATAACTCTAATCTATTGGTTACCTACAAAGTAATCCGTGGCTATTCAGATGCAGAATATGCAACTGATAAAGTTGCATCTCTTGAATGGGACTTGCACAATGGACGCCAATCTCAAAAAGTTGCAAATATGCTACAGGGCAAAATTGACACAGTCAAAGATATTATCACTGAAGCATATGGCGATTCAGAAGACCAAGAAACACTTCGTTCTATTGCTGAAGCGCTTGATATTCCATTAACTCGAACAGTTGAGTGGACTGCATCTATCGAGGTTAGCGGAACTATTGAATTAGATTTGCTTTCTGATTATGATACTGACATCGAGTCAGAGATTACAGATACTCTTTATGTTGATGCACAGAATGGCAATGTTGAAATCGTTGACCAAGAAGTATGTCATGTTAGGGAATGCTAATGTATTTTGAACTCACCGCTCCATCTCAGGTAGCCTTTGCAAGGGCTATCTGGGATGCAGAGTTAATCGGATTAGACCCAATGACAATTGGTCCGTTGACTTTCAACATCGGAACTGGTAGTATTGAGAAAGTAAGTCGCATTAGAGATAAGTATAACTTAAAAGAAAGTTATACATCAGAGTATGAACCGACAGGTTACACGGGGAGATAAAAATGTCAGACTATAAAGATGGATTTGATGACGGGTATAAGTTTGCTCGTGAAGAGATTATGGAGAAGTTAGCAGAGATTGATATTGCTGACATCGACTCTTGGATTCTTGACCGTCTTTCTGAGATGATCGAAGGTGGCAACCTGTGATGGCTGAATGGCTTAAGTGTGACCAATGTGCAGCTCAAGCAATGTGGCAAGCAAAGAAAGATGCTATGTCTCTTTATTTTTGCGGACATCATAAGAATAAGCAAGGCGAGTCGCTTGACGACTGGGCCGAGGAACTGATACAATTGCTCAACTACGAGCAGAATCAACTACTAACAAAGGCGGAATAAAATGGGAGACAGAGCAAACTTTGGTTTTAAGGACCGTAAGGGCGATACAGTATTTCTATACGGGCACTGGGCTGGACACCGCATGCTTGAGAATTTAGCAAATGCAGTCGAAGCGGCACGTCCACGTTGGACAGATGAATCATATGCAACACGTATTGCTATCAGTCATTTAATTAATGATGAATGGAAAAGCGAAACGGGTTGGGGCATTAGCGTTAACCAATTAGCAGACAATGAGCACAAGGTACCTATTATTAATTGGGCCGCCAAAACGTTCACACTTATGGAAGAGGACCTCACCACGGAAGTATTCAGTTCTAGTTTGGATGTATTTGTAAATAAGTACAGTCAACTAGAAGAGCCCGCTATGGTATAATTAATCTAGGACTTAGGTCCTGGTTTTAATAAAGAATATGATATGGTGCGGCTAGTTAAGCGTGTCCCGCAAGTCGCTAAGTAAAGCGGATCTATTCCTTTCGTTGGAGATCCAGGCAGCCTTATCATTACCCCCTAGTCAGCTTCAGCTCTGATACTAGGGGGATTTTTTTGGCCCGCAAAAGATTGAGGGTAACATAATTTGTTTACGACGTCAATTTAAAATCGCCTGAATTTCTGTGATCTTGACCACATGCATACAAAATGTGGTGTGACTCACACCCAAATAGTATTCCATATGTCAGTGGGTCAGTGTATAATAATCACATATCAACGAAAGGATATAATATGCCAAATTGGGTGTATAACGGTTTAACAATTGAAGGTAATCCTGACCAAGTAAAGTCTTTAATTAAACAGATGAATAAGCCATTTGTTTATTCTATTGAAGCAAATGGTGATTTATCATTTGGGATTAGACAACGTAAGTTTGTTAATCCTATCTTCTCTTTTCATAATATCTATTCATATGTAGATGCTGGTGTATCTGAGAATGATTACCACTCTCAACCGCCGTCCTCTAAAACAGATGAGAATTGGTTTAAGTTTGATACCAACGATTGGTATAACTTTAATGTCCGTGAGTGGGGCACTAAATGGGATGTGGCTGTATGTGAGGATGACAAGTATCCTAATACTAATATGGAGGAAGCCGAGAACGGTGAGAACTATGTAGTTCATTATAACTTTGAAACTGCTTGGTCTCGTCCAATGCCAGCCATTCAAAAACTATCTGCACAATACCCAACACTACTATTTACTTTATCATATGAGGAAGAAACAGGCTGGGGTGGAGAAATGGAAATCCTTCGTGGTGAAGTTATATCAGAATCAGAATATGATTCTATGTGCCGTGATTGTGATGCAACTGACCAAATGGAATACTGCGAAGAAGAAGACTGTGGTCAAATTTGTGGCAACTGCCACTGGCTTGGCGAGGCAGACCTAGAGGCTGTGGCTAAATGTCAGACCCATAGTATATACTTAGAAACTAAAGTTCCCGAATATCGAAAGGCGGAAATAAATGGCTGAGCAATTTATAGATACAATAGCAGAGCACATTACAGGTGCAATGCAACAAGAAATTGGTGAAGCGTTATTTGACCAATGGTCTTATAACAATTTAGAGGAGGGTGAGGCATATGCTGAATTTAGATTTATGGAATATGCTTCTCGTGAATTAAAGCAACAGTATAACGAATACTATGGCTATATTGAGGGAGATGAGTTCCTATTATGATGTTAGGATATACTGCAGAGGATTTAGATCGTATGACTAATGCTGTTCATGATGCTAAGTTATTTTATCTTAGGACCCCGTCCGATTTAATGGACAAGGAACCTTTGAGAAAAGACCTGGAGGATGCAGTCAGCTTTTTCCAAGGTCTGTGGGCAGAAGGGTATTTCGACTAATGGGGGCTAAATGTCAGCATTACTGGGAGTGTTCAGATGTCCCTGGAATTTTTACTTGTCAGTGCTCTATGGTAAGATACTTCAATAGAGAAACGGGCGAATATCATTATGAATAAATCATCAAGGTTTATGGAGTATCTAAAGATACATCTAATTAGTTTAGAACAAGACTTAGAACAGATTGATTATGTAAATGGTCATCATTTCTATAGAGTTAAACAAGCAGAGATTGAAAACACCAGGCACATTTTGTCAGTGGCTACTGATATAATGAACTCTTCTAACGAAAGGTATAACAATGAATAGAACAGACATTGGGCTCCCGCCCCATTTGCAACGCATGGTCAACCTTGACATGGACGGTGCAGATATTCTGCACGGCGAACTAAAAGTGCTTATGGTTGAGGCTGAGAAGCAATTGGAATATGCAACGGAAGCCGAAGAAGAATCAGGCGAAGCCATGGATTCCATGGAACGCAAATATTGGGAAGGCGTCCTTGAAACATATGGAGAACTATACGGTCTTACATATGACATAGCATTTGCTAAGAACGATAAACTAATTAGAGATATGAAGGAGCACGTAAATGGCTGACATGGACCTGCAGGAAAAGACACGCATGCAAGATACATATACTGAGATTGAAGATATCATTGCCAAGATAACTAAACTTCCTGTTGGCCTGCCCCTGGTTTGGGTGTATGCCTGGGATGTTGCACGGGATCTATACACAAACATCCAAGAGGGTGCCGAGGAAGAATACTGCGTCACAGAGGACATAGAAGACGTATGGCAGATGTTCTGGGAAGACGCAGACAAGAATGGCTGGTCCCTAGAGTATGGCGCAGAAGACCTACACGAGGGCATTAGAGACTGGATGATTGACAGGAACATCATTGATGAGGTCCCTGAAGATGATGAGGAGGAATCAGATGAAGATGAGTGACATATACTTGAATGATCAGTTAGACAAAGCCCAAAAGCTTTTGTGGGGTGGGTCCGAAACTGAGAATATTGAAGCACATAACATCATTGCTAAATTAATCAGTGATCGTATTGAGCAAGCAGATCTTTCGTAGGGGCCAAATTTTTTCCTTACGGTTGTAAAAGAAAATAGCCTGAAGCCTATTTACAATTTTGTAAATAGTTGATATAATAAATAAAACATCTCTTGAAAGGGGATTATCAAATGGCAACAAAGCGTGAATATCTAAAGTCACAAGGCATTACAGTAGGTGTACGTGGTCGTTTCTCAGGAGCAGCTAAGGTGGCTCTAGCCGAGGCAGTAGCCAAGGGCGTTACATTTACAGCAGAAGTACCAGCAAACAAGGCGAAGTAATTCTTGGGACGGGGTTAGGGCTTCGTTGGTCCTTGACCCCGTCTCTTATTTTTGATATAATCTAAGGTCAGGCGGAAGGCGGAATATGAGTAAATCACCAGAAATCAAAGTAGCAGAATCAATAGTAAATCTAACAGAAGACCATTGGTTTAATCCAACAATCTTTGGTAGATATTTGGCAGAACAGCCAATGTATACAATTGACAGAATTATGGAAATGGTTGTATCAATCATATCCGAACAATCTAAGATACATGGAGTTCATGGCTATACATCAGAAGGTTTGATGTTAGCAGTTGAATTAAATGAATGTATCAAGGCTTACCAAGAAGATAATCAATTAGAATCTCTTAAACTTCCAGCCCGTTCTTTTAAAGTTCCAAAGCGGGAGGAACCAATAGTAAGACAAGGGTTTGGATGGCGAGAAGAACAAGATCCATTCAATTAACAATAGACATATATGAATAGATGAATGTCTGGTTAGATAGATAAACATATCTAGCCCAAATTATCCACAGGGTTATCCACATCCTGTGGATTTTTTGTATGTGTGGGCATGGGGGCAGCTTTTTTCATTTACGACACATGATCTCAAATCCCTGAAATTTAAAACATGTGGGCCAAATTTCTCGTTTACGAGGCCTTGACAAATACGCCTGAAAATGCTACAGAATAATGTCTATATGATTAATTATACATATAGAATGTCGACAAATCTGTAGAGAATATGGCAGAATAAGCCAAAATCCCTTGCATATTCTATTGACAAATATGGATCAATATGCTGCACATTTCGGCTATTGACATTACGATTAAGATGGGATATGCTCAATTACATATGTATGTTTAACTATATATATCTATAGTATATGATATGTTATCTAGAGTATAAATTCTCCACAATACTCCACTTTGCTCCACTATATAAGCCTTCTAAGGGCTATTAGAGAGGAGATAAATGGGAGGGGGATATAGGAGTTAGGTGCCTAAATGATCTATTTTCCAGAGCTATCTGGCTTAGAGATGAATGCTATTAACTGGCTCTTTGGACCAATGTATATAGGATCTAATATAGACTATTCCATAAGCTATTGCTGCAAATATGAATCCGTATTGATCTGTTGTTAAAGCGTATATGATCCATAGGAACTCATTGAATAGTAATAGTAGCCAAGCCCATATTGTCTTCCGCCCCACAAAATATATGCCTGTTACCCCTATTGCCGCTAATATATACGACCATGCCATTATTCCCACCTCGATGTCTTATGTACTTTAGTTCCCGCTATTAAATCTTTTACGTCCATATTTTGAACCTGAGACACAGGCCTAACTGATACTGAATTAGCAATTGATCCTGTTTTTCTAGCTTTTATCTTAGGCTTAGTAACGTTGTAAACACGTATCTTTTCAGGCCATAGCCCAGCAGCCTTCATTTCTCTTTCCCATTTGGCTAATTCTTTTCTAGTCGGAAATCCATTTTGATCAGGCATATATTCATTATAGTATATATGACAGGTACTGTCAATGCCTCTCTACCGCCGAACTTTTTCACTAATTGCGGTCTATATGGTATTAAATTGGTATTGTTATAGTATTTGCAGATAAGGTAATTGCACCAGAATAACTAAATAGTCTGCCATTTATACTAGCTCCTGCTCCCGCTCCAATAGCTGCTGGGGATATTATTGTTCCTTGCCATGCCGCAGATGCTCCAATCGTTGTTGCTCCAACACAGTTAAAGTAGATCATGCTTGCCGTTGCTCCATTTATTAGATTAAAGGAAGTTGATGCAGCAGGAGCCCAAGCTGCACCTAACTGCATAATAAATGTTGCTCCTGGGTTATTTTGAGCATCAAAAGTAATTACTCCTGAATTTGTTACCGCTGCTCCTGCATGATAAACTCCAGGATAGAATGTTAAACCTATCAGATCCCCAGCCATATGTGGGGATGTTCCAACTAAAGCATTTGTTGCCGTTACTCTTATTGAGCCTGATGGAGTCATTCCCCAAAATGTATTATAAGCTGATTGAACATCAGTAGCAACTGCTGCTGAAGCTGAGTTCATATTATTTCTTGGATTACCAAATGCAGTTCCAGTTATTGCTGATGTAGTAAACGAAGATACTCCGCCATTTGATGTAGTAGCCCCTGCTACAGTTATAGTTGCTCCACCAATTGTATATCCTTGTCCTGCCCCTAAATAAACAACTTGGACTGCCCCTGTGTTAGGATCGATATCTAATAGATTTGCAATAGACATCCATGCTCCATCTACATATATCTTTAATCTTTTAGATGTTGTGTCTAGCCACTGCATTCCTTGAAATACTGGTGTGGGTTCTAGCAATGATATATGCAAAGAATTAATGTCGACATATCTTTTAGTTACTGCATGATTTAAGTTAATGGCATCTAATATTTCAGCAGTGCCACCAATAACAATTGATCCACCTACATCTAAACCATTTTTAACTTTAAAATTTTTTGAATTACTTGACATTTTTCCTCCTAGGAAAAATCAACCAAGCTGTTAGGTTCTGAATTACAATAAATAATTCCCCTAGTAGATAATAACAGTATATCGCACATCTTAACCCAATGCGTTTATAAATCTTCTTTGTCTATGTCTTCTTTTATATCAAGATTGTCTAATAGATCTAAATCAAGATATGCTTCAAGGTTATATAATATACCCATTATGAGTTCCTAGGTATTAGTGTTTGTGGACCTTCTGTGCCAAATATAGACTTCTTAATAGGTACGCAGTTAGGAACTCTCTTTCCGCCCTTATCCTTCATGCCTACCTGCTTAAAGCCTTTCCAGCAAGCTTTCTCAAAGTTATTCCAATTGTCTTCTTCTTCGTTATCTGATTCATATCCTTTTGATATCTCTTCATCTGATGGTACGTTAATCTCTGACATTGTTTTTCTCCATTTTCTTGCCAATCAATTCGGCTTTATTTCTTACCTTTTCGGCTGACGCTATAGTATTTTCTATAGATGCTTGAAAGGACTTGCACATCTTACATAGATCGAGCATATCTGGGTATTTGGCCCATGCGGCTTTATTGGTTTCTATTGAACATGTCTTGCACATTGGTGATGCCATTATATTGCTCTCTACTAATAGGGATTATACCCTTATAGTACTATTATACACCTATTGCTTTACATCAAAGAAGAGAATAATATTTGCTCTCTCCCCGCCCAAAACCTTATTGACTGAATGGGGATAGTTCTCATCACCCTTGAAATAGACTAATGTGCCTTCATTAGGCTTATATGCTGTTGGAGTATTCTCATCATAGAAACAGATTTCGCCACCATCGTAATCATTAGTTAAATAAAGCAAAGCTGAATATCCTATAACTCCGTATCCATCCACACCGCCGTATGCATCTGTATGGTAGCCAAGTTCTTCGCCCTCACGCAATACCTGATACAGGACTCTATTGATAGAGATCTGATCCCCTGGGAAACCAAACTCCCTCTGGATAGCCTCTACAAGTAGTTTGAAATCTGCATAAAACTCTTTGTCAGGATCATTAGCAAACTGTTCAAAAGGATACAATTGTTTGCTTAGCAAGCCCATAGGGTTAACTGTTGCCTTTGATCTTAAAAAGGCATTGCAATCTTTAGCCGATTGTTCTGAAATAAAATTATCTATTACTGTGGGTTGCATTTCTTTTCCTGTTCATATAAGGTCAACGTAGTTGACTAATTGTGCTCTACCGCCGCGAATTTCACTAATTGCGATCTATTTTGTAATATTCAGCATTAGATTTAAGCATTGCAGTATAAGCTCTCTTGAACTTAAAGTATTTGATAGGGTGCTTCCATTTGTTAATCACTTCTCTATTATACATTAGATTCCTCTGCTTCACGAGCCCACTGGTCTTCCCATAGGCCCATCAATGATTGGTTACCAATATCATCAAAATAGTATCTGCCTCTGACTGGATTAAATGTCCAGCCATACCAAGTATCTCCCTCGGACCAAGTTAAATTAGTTGGGGTGTCATCTTCTTCATGCTGCTTAATTATGCGTAGCAATTCGTCATTATCTCTTACAACTGCTTGTATGGCCTCTCTGAGGCGTCTTGGGCGCATTAGGTATTTTTCTACTAATTCATATAACATATAAGAAGTATACTATATCTGACGGGTAGCGTCAATGCCCTCTCTACCGCCGCACTTTTCGCACTTTTGATCATTTAGCTCGTGATACTGTAAATGAAAATCCATTAACTGATAGGTTACTGCACAAAAGCATATTTGGCAATGCGTAAGCCAGAGGGATTTATCTTCCCAGGCTTTAGCCATTCTCGTCCAAAGATTCTATTTGGGCTACAGCCCAATCTTCAAACATCTTTACTAAGTTTACATTATATTCTTTAATATCATCTGCCACTACCATACATTCATTACATAAAATAAATAGATCATTATATTTGTTTATATAAGGATACATTTCGCCTCTATAATGGCATATATAGCACATGGCTAGCTTATATAATAATTATTCATATGCTTTTTGCATACAGTAATTATTGTTGCTCCTAATTGATCCCAGTATAATCCCACTTCATTGCAGTAGTGACATTTGTCACTTTCTGGCTTATTAACGTCAATTATCATATCTATCTTTTATCCTTCGCCATCTTCCCCATTGTGTAGGTACATCAAGTCCAATATACTCCTGACCTGTCTCTAAGTCAACGAGTAACCATTTCCCTGGAGCTTTTGTATGTATAGTTAGATCAACGGCTTCTTTGAATTCGTGAACTTCCGCCCCTTGATACATTTTAGGTAAAAAGGGATATACGTTGTTCAATAGTTTTCTCATACAGTACTATTATATCTTATTTAGAATGCTAAATCTCTAGGTATCATTATTTCGCAACGATCACAATAGTCATAGGTTGATCCAGTATAGGGGCACTGTCCTGCTTCAATTAAATTGTGTCCTTTAAAATAACATTTAATTCTATTTAAATAATGCTTCATGGAACAATCCTTTTAATTTCATAAAAACACTCAGGGCATTCGCCTATGTGCAACCATTTACCTGATTCTTGTATTATTAATTCGTTTAACCTGCCCTTGACATTCTTTTTGCATATTACACAATATGCTTCAAGATATACTGTCATCTCTTCCAGGAGCCGCTCTCGCTGGGGTTTGGATCAGAGTCATGCTCTGCTATTGGTTCATCGGCTGGCCTGCCGTGTGAGCCATCACAGACTGGATAAGAGGCAGATCTACCGCACTGACATATTACGACAGCGCCATATTCAGTAGCCATTATGCAGAAAGTATCTTTGATAAAGCATTTATTGTTGCAGAAATTCTGCCAATATCCCTTAGCTGTTCTACTGTATATCCTTCTTCTTTAAGTGTTTCATAGTGTGCTTTAACACAGAAGTGACATTTACCTACAATAGATGATGCCAATGAATATGCTTCAAATTTAGCTTTAGTTGTTCCGCCATGTGTTGCAATTGCATTCATTCTTAATTGCGCTGGCAAACCTTTTAGATTGGGATCATCAGCCATTTCAATAAATGGATACCAAACATTATTTTGTGCCATGATAGCGCCAGCTGTAAGGGCTGCATTTTTTTCAACTTCGTCAGTTGCATTCGCAACTATAAAAGTAAGCAGTTTAGCATTACCTGTTGAAAATGCTGCTGCTATTGAAAGATATGTGGCCTGCTCGGGATCAATAGTTGATCTATTAATAACAGCATCAAGATTTAATTTGATGTCCTTAGCATACTCTGGAAGAGAGTCCTTAAGCTGGTCTACCCATAACATTATAGAGTTTCTCCTCCGAGTGGTCTATTGCATGCACACAGCTCGCCTGTCTGTAATGCATCTAATACACGCAAAGCTTCATCTGCATTACGACCTACATCTAGGTTGTTGCATGTTACATGCTGAATGATATTATCTGGGTCTACAATAAATGTAGCACGATATGTGACTCCAGATGAGTGGTGTACGCCTAGATCGTTAGCCAGCTGATGTGCTGTATCTGCAAATGACCATGAGTTCGTCTTCTTTAAATCATCATGTGCATTTCTCCATGCAATTTTACAAAATTCATTATCTACAGATCCTGTAAGCAAAACAGTATCTCTATCATTAAAATCATTTACCAAAGCATCATACGCAACAATCTCTGTTGGACATACAAATGTAAAGTCCTTTGGATAGAAAGCAATTATCTTCCATTTACCTGGAAATGAGTCTTGTGTGATTACTTCAAATGAGCTATCTTCATAAGATAATGCTCCTGGCTTTACGCCTGTTACGGCAAAGTTGCCTAACTTTTCTCCTACTGTTTTCATATTATTGTGCTATCCAATACTTTATCAACAGCATCATCTATTGTTGGATAATGCTCTTTGGTACAACTACCGCATTCTCTACACACGGCTAAATTTTCTTTCGGCCCGTTTTCTTAGGTGGCTTTGGAACAAGACTTGTTTCTCTTCTTATTCCATGTCTGTTTATGTCCACTTTTAAACCCTGTCTAGGGTATCTCTTTGGGGTTCTTTCGCTTGTAACAGCACCAGCAGGCGCACCAGCGTTAGCTGGTGGCACCATGCCTGTACCATCTTCTTTTTTAATGCTATTAGTCATTAGTTAAGCCTGACTCACCATCTCTAGATACATCTGTAATTGTGACTGGAGTAGCGCCCTTGGTGCTACCTACTGTTTCGCATCCGCATTCGTAACACATTAGTTGCAGTTCTCACAATTCTTTACAGCACAATCAGCGTCGCCTCTTGTGTCTCTTGTGCATGCTACCTTTGTAGCAACTGATGCAGCAACGTTAGCTGCTGCTGAAATTACTGCCGCTTCAAATGTTGGAGCAACAATTTCTTCTTTTTTAAATAGATCCATTTTTACTTTGGGCCCTGTGCTGATGCTTGGTTAGATACATCTGATGCTGGGAATGCAGCTGCTGGTGCCTCTGTGTAATTTTCTGTTGCCCATGGTGATGATCCTGCTGGCTTTGTTTCGTTAAATCCTTTTAAGTCTTTTCCGTCTGACATTTTGTACTCCTATAGGTTATTTATTTAAGCAGGACTAGTATTCTGCTTATGACTCTATTATAGCATTATTGTTATTTAGTTGACTAATTGGTCAGGAATCTCTTCCCACGGCGTAGATCTATGCATTCCAGAATACTTGCAGGGGCAAGCAATTCTAAAGGGATTGTCAAAGGGTAGCCTAGTCTTAATTTCAACAATAGTTAGGCAGTCGGGGCAAATAAATGTAGACTGTTTCCAGGGGCCCGCTATGGGATTGTTTTCCTCAATAGCCGCTTTGTGTTTTAGATCTAACTCAATGGCAAGTTTTTTTTGTTGCTCTAGTTCGCTCATGATTTATACTTTTCGTTCCAGTGCTGCTTACAGATTTCTATCATTTTAGACTCTGTAGTTGTTATATATTTTGCACTTTCAGTACAATCTTTAACTTCACAAATTGAGTTAGGCATTAATTACTTTGAACCCTGTGCCTTCTGACCACGATAACCTGTTTTTTTAATATTCATTGATCCTGGTTTCTTTTGACCGCTTGAATAAGATCCTGCCTGTCTTTGTGCTAATGCACGTTGCATCTTATCTAAATGTTTTCCCATTATTTAATCTTTCTTCCAAATCTTGACCACGCTCTTTCGTGCAAGAAAAATCCAATCATTTCGCATGCTGTGTATATGATTGCAAATGTACCAGCGTACTCCCAATGGGCTTCGCCAGTAATAGCCTTTTCAAAAAAATAGACTAGTGTACCAACAAACCCAATATGGACAGCTGGCCAAGTGATTGACTTATATAGACTTCTTTTATTTGATTCCATATATCTATTCTACCATTCTTTTAGTTGAAAGAATACCCAACCTCTGGGATATTATATTTAAACTGTAATGCTGCTCTAGGGCCTGTTGTTGCAACGTCGTGTATCATTCCCCTGGGAATATAAACTACGTCTCCAGGAAGCAACTCAAACTCTGAGTATCCCTCTGATGATGAGCTTATGTTAGATTGACTATATGATCTTTTTTCTGATGCGTAAAATTTCCAGATAGTAGTACCGATACATTGCCAATAAAAATTATCTGTCTCATCAAAATGTGGATCTGATGGCTGCTCTTTTGCAAAATTGATATATGCAGATAAGGCTGATCCCTTGTATGGTATTGCGCTATTAAAAATATTAAAAAATTCTTCTATCTCTGGGTACCACTCTTGTTTGGGGCCAATGACATTTAAGTATAGGGGGTTCTTAAATAAAACCCCACGAACAAATCTTTCTCTATATGGATTACTTGGAACTTCTGCTATCCTGTTGTTCCAATACTGGTCATTTGTGTGCTGTATAAAATTTTCCCATTTAGGCACTACGCTACACAAAGACTTAAATACGTATGGTTTATTTAGATCTTTACATTCTTGTAATATTAATTTTATTTCTTCTGTTGTATACATAATAGTATTTGGACGGGGGTTTTACCCCCCGCCCAAAACCTTACTTCTTTAGTGCTACCTTTAACTTAGGGAACTTCTTGTTCCACTTAGTTGCAAGCGCATTGTATTCCGCCTTATATGTAGCCTTAGCAAGATCTGCTGAAGCTTTTGCTGTTGCTGCATCTGCTGCAAGCTTTGTTGCTGCATCGGCAATAGCCTTGTCTGATGCAACCTTGTCTGCTGCACGTCCAGCCTTTTCTGCAGCAAGTGCTGCATTAGCAACTGCAAGTTCTGATGTCTTTGCTGCAAGTTCACCTGCAAGATCACGAACTGCTACTGTTGCAACTACAGATCCAATTGGAGCTGTTAGGCCTGTTACGGCTGTTGCTACTGTTGCGTATGCTGTAACAACTACTGAGCCTGAAGCAGGAAGTGTAACAGTCTGCTCCTTTGTTCCAAGTGTTGCTACTGCTGTGTCTGTTGTAAGCGCTGTTGATGTCGCTGCACCATTTGAACTTACTAAAGTATTAATTGTTGCTCCACCCTTTACGTTACCGAATACATCGTATCCTGTTACCTTAAGAGTTGCAATTGTTCCCGCTGCTCCAGATGCTGGTGCGG
>Ga0102859_1000014_pt1 | contig 38392 bp, 55 predicted proteins | sample Colrivmet1371B02_FD_78439 | JGI IMG/M metagenome (GOLD analysis project Ga0102859, IMG submission 78439) | Estuarine microbial communities from the Columbia River estuary - metaG 1371B-02 | ecosystem: Environmental > Aquatic > Marine > Intertidal zone > Estuary | place: USA: Columbia River...
ATCAAAAGAACCTTTATACATTTGAGCCATCGTAGTATCTTCTAACTGCTGATAAACACGACTACAAGCATAATAAACCAAAGCAAAATGCAAACTAGGACTAGCATCCACATCGCCACCATCGGTTTGCCAATCAAACGGTTCACGATAGCCACGACAAACCAACTCACGAGAATCATTAGGTGTAGGATACAAATGAATAGACCCACCCCACACAGCATAAAACAATGGGTTAGATGGCGAATCATAAGCACCAATATAGGTTTGCTCAGCCATGTCAAAACCAACCATAGACAAACGAACACCAGACTGGGTGTTGTCTATAATGCTGGATATTTGACCCAAAGGCTCACCAGTTATAGTAGAAATCTCATACGCACGAACATTTTCCTGAGTATTAAAAGTAAACGAATACTCCAAAAACGACCAGCGTTTTTCCATGTCCAAAATACGATAGTAACCATCACGGATATAAAGATTCAACAAAGAATCCGACAAATCCACCGCATCCAAATCCGTAATGTCACGAACAGCCTGACGAATATCGGCTGCCGTCATAGTATTATACGCCATCAACAACCTCCGCCAACGCTACGGTTTCCTGCTTAGCCAAACGACGACCATGCCCAGCACAATACTCAGAACCCTTAGTGCGGAAACCCTCGCAAGAATCATTCTCAGCAGAACACTTATTGCCCCGACCCAAATAAGGACCAGACGGTGGAGCCAAAGAAGAACCAGCCATCTGACCAGCAGGCAGCGTCCCATACACAGGAACACCATAAAGGGCATGGGAAGGAACAGAACCGATAATACTCATACCAATAAGGGTTTCGTTCTAATTACTTCTTTTTAAGAAGAAAATCAATCAAATTCTGTTGGGCAACTTTCTTCTTCTTAGGACTTTTAGCAGCATCCACAGCCTTGCGTAACTCACTAGCCTGAACAGACGGACCCTTTTTCAGGGCTGCCAACCGTTCAGCATCTTTGGTTTTACGGATAGCCTCACGCTCCGCATAAGTCAAAGCAGACTTAGGCACCTTTTGTCCACGCCCCATTAACTCCCTGTCGCCCTTAATAACACCCTTAGTCTTATCCGCCTCATAAGACCCCTTGGAGGGCTTAGGAGGGCGCATAGTAGCCTTGGAAGGGACTGCAACAATAGAACCCTTAACATCAACAGGCTTAGCATCGGTCTTTGGCTTGGACAACGGCTTTGAATCAGTGCCACCAGCAATCTTTATAGACCGACGACCCTGACGCTCCGCTTCACGAATCTCGGCAGCAGTCTTAGGCAGAGTGCGACCCTTGAGCGACGGTGCCCGTGTGGGGCGAGGAGGAGTGGACATAACCTTCTTGGGTTTAGTAGGTCTTGGCGGTGCAGGTTCAGGTTTTACTGTACCAGTCGCTAACGGTTTACCAAGTTTCTTAGGCTTAACAGGCGCAGTTGGCTTTACTTTAGGGAAAGCAGAAGAAGGAAAGTCAGCATATTTTGTGGAGTTAGCCACTTCAGCAAATGACTTCAACGACTTCGGCATTGATTCCACTTGACGGGTACCAATCTTGCGTGCAGTTGGTGCTTGGTTTTTTATGATTTTAGTAATCAGTTTTACCAAATCTTTAGGAATTGGAACTTTAACATTAGGTTTCTTAGCCATAATTATTTCTTCTTTATAGTAGGAGCAGAATCAACCGCTTTATTCAACACAGCAGAACCACCAAGAATTGCCGCACCCTTAACAGCACCACGAGCCAGTTTTGCCGACTTATAATACTTAGCGCCCTTAATGGCACTATTTACCACTTTGAAACCTTTACCATAAGGAATAAGCCAAAGACCAGTATTTTTTGCAACATCTTTATAACCCTTACTTGGGTCACCTAACTGCGATTTCATCGTACTTGTAACAGCCTTAACGCTTTTGTTTCCAGCCTTAGAAACAGTCTGTGCCGATTTGTTGCTAACGCTTTGAACTTGATTCAACCTTGCAGAAGCCATTGCCGAACCACCACGAGGTGCAGGTTTGTTAAACAACTTACTTGCAGCGTTAAGAATGTCTTTTAAGTCCTGTGGTTTTTTAGGTGGCACTAGCGGAAACCAGTACGGTCCTGATGTGCACGCAAAACCTTACGGGCTTCACGCTTAGCCTCAGGAGTTGTAGCACTAGCAACAGCCTTCTTCAACTCAACATTTTTCTGACCATCAGTAACAACACGCTTAGCAACACCCTTGTTAATACCAGTAGATTCAGATGCTGCCTTTTTAGCAGCATCCTTACCGACATACTTAACTTTGCCAGTAGTGCTTACATAACGACCAGTACCTCGTTTAGCCATAACTTCACCACGACCAATTTGTTTACCATAAGAAGAAACAATTTTGTCGTCTTTTGCTTTCTGAACAAAAGCAGCAGACAACTTGGCATTTTCTTTACTAGCCTTAGCATTTTTCTTTGCGCCAGATGCTGCTGGTTTGTTTACACTACCATCCCAGTTTTTTCCTTTAGATTTCATCTCAGCCATATGTTTCTTGGACATTCTGGTAGTTGTGTTCATGTCATCCCATTTAGAATCGGTACGCTTTAACTGTGTACGCAATTTTTCACCTCTAGTAGAAGCCTTGTCAACTGCAGCACGGGCAGGATTACCCTTAGGCTGCATATAACCAGTTTTAGATTCTAGTTTTTTTACAATCTTTTTAGCCTGACTTTGTTTAGCCATTCCTTTAGCACCAGAAAGTGCCTTAGATATAATGCGACCTAAATCATCACTGATGGGTCCGAGAGAGATTGCTGGTTTCTTAGCCATAATGTTTTGTCCTAGCCTAGATTATTATAATATTTATGTGAACAAGACAATGGGGGGACACACAATGTGTGACCCCCCATAATGCCCCGTATAATTACGCTGTTTTAGCGGTCAACTTACCCTGACGCTTACGGTTACGAACCGTGAGGTTTCCGTAGCACAAGATAAGTGCATAACGGGCATCCATGTTTTCAGGGCGAACAAACGCCGTGTTTTCAAACCACTTACCAGAATGACCGACAAGTGAAAGGTACTTTGAGTTGATGAAGAACATGGTGCCAGCAGGCGCATGAACATCAAAAGTTACAGGAGCAGACTTGAAAAGCAGGTTCTGGAAACCAGCATCTGCAGTCTTAGTGTCTGTGTAACGCAGTTGTGGCTGCAGAAGTGACTCGTACTTTTCAAACAATGTCTGTGTAGTAAGGACCATGTCTGGATGGTCGTTACCAACAGAAACGCTGTTGTAAGCAGTAGCCATTTGTGCAAGTGTCAAAGCACCAGCAGTGTTTTCTTCGTATGAACGCCAGTATTCGTTACCAGCAGTAGCCGAGTTAATTCCACCGACAGTGTTGCCTGTTTCAATCAAGTTTCCAAGACCGTTCCATGCGTTAGCAGCAGAACCGTCAGCGAAGAACATCTGGTTGAAACCTTCACGCATTGACTCTTCAGCCTGCATGATTTTGGCTTCCAGCAAGTTAATAACTTCCTGTTCTCCGTTGTTCTTGGCTTCTTCAATACCAGAAATGGCGATTGAAGCAGCGTACTGCTTCCAATCAAATTCTGCTGCTGAAATACCAGTCTGAGGTGTAAGTGAAATAGTGTCGTAGCCAGAGTATGCAGCAACAGTGGTGTTCAAACCATGAACCAAAGGTTCAACGATTTTAGAACCGCCGTTAAGCATGCGGATACGACCCTTATTCATAAGGTGGTAGGTCAACGGACGAGCCGAAAACACATTGTCTGTGAGTTGGTCACGATAGTTGGCGAGTGTGGTAGTTAGAATTGCATCAAAATTCGGGTTAGACATGATTTAATTTTCCTTTTAGTTAGTTTTCTAATAGTTGTCGTTTGGCTGCAGCCCAAGCATCTGACACGCTGTTAATAGAAGTAGCAGAATCATTTGTGGTACTAGCAGTGGCAGAACTGCCACCAGAAATAACACTCGCATCACGCTTAGCCTGCACAACTTCAGATTCCTTTAGTTGCGACTGGGCAGCAGCCTGAGACTGTAATTCTCTTTGATTCATAATAACATCAAAAGCCATTTGCTTATATGTTGCTTCCAAATCAGTTGAACCACTGCGAATTGCAGCCTGAACAACTTGGTTTGTGTCAAAATCCTCATACTTAGCCTGCAAGCGAGAAATCTCTTTCTCAATCTGCTGCTGGGACTGTTGTTCCTCAAACTGTGCAAGCCGTTTATCAAGTTGCGATAACTGAATATCCCTAGGGTCCATATCCTCATCATATGAGTCAACCATTTCCTGTGCTTGCGCTTCAGAAATGCCGTAATGGTTCCGTAATAGATTTAAAGTTCCAGCAGGGTCGTTCTCCAGAGCAGTCTGTAGCGTAGCAGCAAACTGTAAAGCCTGCCTTTGTTCCGCTAGTTCCTGTGTCTTTTGAGTATAATCTGCTTGTCGCTGATAACCAGCAATAGCCTCAGTAAAAGAAACATCTTGTTCCTCACCATTTAGTTTAACTGGTACTCTATAATTAGAATATTCAGTCGGGTCTAAATACTGTTTTTCTGTGGTTTGACTTGCCTCGCTGGAATCAGTTGACCCTATGGTGGGTTCTGCGTCAGGTGCGGGTGCGAAAGTATCGCTCATTTTTTCTCCTAGAGTCCAAAGGTTGCTCTACATATGGGATACCCGTTCCTTTTTGGAACTGGTATCACTGTTGTGGAGGCTGTTGTGCCATCATGGCAGCAATTTCAGGTGGCAAACCCTGTGGTGGACCACCTTCAGGAGGCATACCACCCTCTGGTTGTCCCTGCATCGCTGGGTCCATCGGCGGAGGAGGCGTGGACAAGAACCTCTCTGGATTCTTAATATTAAACCCATCACGCAACACATGAGCAGCCAATTCCTGCATATTAACAATACCAGTAGAAGCAAACGGAGTCATAGCGTCAACAAGTTGCAAAGCACCTTGGCGACGCACAGCCTCATTATTAGGCTTGGTAGAGCCACCAACAACATCAAAGTCAAAGTCACCCTCAAGATAGTCACGGTCAAACTGAACCCAAGCAGGTTCGCCATCTTTACCAGTAACACGAACAACCTGCTCACCAGTCATGTACTGCTGAGCCAACATAAGCATATTTTTGGCAACCTTAGAGATAGCCATTTCAATGATAGCCAGTTTATCGGCTGTACGGGCGTTAGCAGCATCTGTGATGGCTGAAACCTCGGTAGCGGTACGGCGAATCTCTGGAAGTCCACCAGTCATAAACTCAGGCAAACCAGTAATACGGTCAATGTCGCTAGAAATTAGTTGTGACTGGTTGTAAAACTCTGGTGGGCTGATGACCGCAGGGAAAGCAGTAACTACACCACCAAGAGGTTCATCACTAGATACTGGAACCATGACATTGTCCTCGTCGGATTCAAGTGCGGTACGACCAAACTGGTCAAACGCTGATTCCTTGTAGAGGTATTTGCGACTGAACCGTTTACGGTGGTTCATCATCTGGCTACGGGTTTCGTTCAACTCACGCTGTAGTGGTTCAATCTGTTCCAAGTCACCAATAGGGTAGAAGCAGTCAGGAACATCAAAGTTGCGTACCATAACAAACGGATGCCCAAAGGCATACGGAATCTTGGTAGGTTTAATAAGGAAACTTTCCCCACCGATAGCAAACACACTAAGAGTACGGTCAACAATATTATAATACTCCCAAATTTCGGCATAACCATAATTCTTGTCGTACACCTTACGAGAAGATGGGTCCTCGGTGTAACGAGACACAGCCATAACCTCAACATCATCCCGTGCAGACTTGTTATAACGCTTATCAGACTTCACATCAGCAATCGGACGGCGGATACGCTGGGCAATCCACTTCATGTCATGAACACTGGTAGCATCCGAGTCCACAAACACATCAAACGGCGACACACGCTCGGCGAACGGTGAATCCTGCAGAATTATAGTGTTGGGCTGGGCTTCACCACCAGAAATAGGGTCGTTGTCGTCGCCTTCCTCACCAATCGCTGATTCCTCAACAAAACGATAACCCGTCTTAACCCAACCATGACCACAAATCAACAAGTCCTTAACAGCACGACGGAACTCATCCTTAATGTCACGGTGACGCCACCAATAGTTAACTACCGCCTCGGCAATGACTGCCTGAGCAGCATTGTCGGGGCTGACAGCATTAACAGTAATCTTAGGGTAGTTAACAGCAATAGCAGGAGCAATAACATTAATAGTTGAAAACGAAATGTTAATCAACATTCTATCTTCATTGCTGTACTGGTCATAATGTTTACCTTTATACAGGTCAACAAGACGACGCCAGACAGCGTCGTACCCCTCATCCTTGCGCCACTTTTTAGATGCCTCTAAATGCTGGCGGTACTCTGTCAGTTTGTCGGATGAGGGTTTACGAGCCATTATTTAGCCGTACGCCCAAACGCTGGGTCTGATGGGTTCAACCAACGCACCACAGGAGGCAGAAAAGCAGCCACTACAGCAGCCCACAACGCCTTGGGGGAGGTTTCACCAGCAATAACAACCGTTAGCACGGTTGCTGTTGCGGAACGGGCATATGATGCCAGTGCACATTTGTTTTCTTTACTGATTTTCATTTCTTTTTTGCTTTCTTCTCTGCTGCTGCCTGCTTGCCAGCAACCTTGTTGCCAACTTTAGCCTGATAAGCAGCACTATTGCTGTATGCCTGCAAAGAACCATCTTTAGCCTTGTAAGTATAGATATTCATTTTAGGGGCTACAGGCTTCTTGGCTGCTTTCTTTGGTGGTGTTGGTTGTTTCATTATTCTTCTTTTCCTTTATGCCAGCCAATATGACCGTCAATTTTAGTTCCAACTTCATCAACCTTATAAAGGACCCGATTAAGGAGTTCCCGCCCCTCGGCATGTTGGCTTGTGTTTTCATTACGCAATTTCTGCATAACAACCATTATAGGTCCACCAATTATGGCAACAATAATAGGCACAAACCATGCTTCCATTAGAAGCCGTAATCTTTTGCAGGGGCAATCGTCATGCCTTTAGCCTTAGCATCGGCAAACATCTTATCTTGCTTCTCACGAACAGTGTCACCATGGAAGTTTTCCTTGCCGTAAGTAAACCCAAGGTTAATACCACGCACATGGCATTTAAAACAAACATCACCACGGCGTTGGGCACCCTCTGCAGTACACGATTTGCCACATTCCAGACAGTTATATTCATATAAACCCATAACAATACAGTACTTGTTCCTTTATTGGTAATTTGCGGTCTTGGAACGAATATTATGACCACCAATCGGTGTTTTACCCGCACTAACCTCACTATAAAGGTGCTGTTCCCACCATAAAAGACTATTTTTAGGTACAGACACATCCCCACGGTACATAGGAAGCCAAACATAGTGAATCATCTGGTTAGCAATAGCCAAACTAATAGTTCTATCGTCATGAGGCGACCCAGCCGTCTTACCATTCTCCTTGCGCACATAGGTCCGCAACTCGGCAATCGTCCTGTAACAGTATAAAGTGATGTCTCCATCCCGTAGGGCTGCAGCCAACTCGTCAATCGCCAGTGGTTTCGTCGCACTTGTTGTGCGCCAACCCAAAGTCTCAGACTGTTCAGGATTACGCTGGGACAACCGACGCTGACGGTAAATATTACGGTACCCATACTTTTGGGATGCCTTGAGAGTGGTCAAACCGTGGTTGTTGGACTCCACACCCAGCAAAGCCTGATTATACCACCAACCAATATCCGACAGTAACTCACCAAACAAGTCTGGCTCTATATGTCCATGCCAAGTAGCAACAATCTCACCTGTCCCCGCATTAATAACATGAGCAGAACTGTAGTCGCCATGGCTCAAGCCTTCGGCGACATCAGCCCCAATCACATAAACACAATCAGCCCTAGGAAAATCCCATACGCTAAGATTCCCGTCATCCCCATCACGGAATTCATAGTTCTTATTAGAGTAAACATGAAGATAACCAACGAGTGGGTCAATAGTGCTAAAAGTATCAAGCAAATCAATATCAAACACAGGATTACCAGACTTAACAAAAGCCTCCTCAGGGGACCGTGGGTATTCTTGATGCAACTGCCAACTAGGCATGTTTTTTGTTTTAACTTCATACCAATCATCATCACGGTCACCTGCACTCCACGGGAAGAAAATACCTTCAAACTGGTTGGTACCTGTTTGGGAACCAACCCATAACTGGTGAAAGAAGTTACCCGAACCATTAGCCGTGGACAAACCAATCACACGACCACCCACATCGGCAATCGGCTCAATAGAAGCCCACGCCTCCTCAGGGTTCGGCAGGAAACCCCATTCGTCCACAATAACCAAATACACCGACTCACCACGGGCAGGGTCGCTACCACTAGGTAGAGACTCCAGCGCCGACTCATTCTCAAACACCATCTTTAACTGATGGTCAGTAGTCTGCTTAGGTCCTCGTTCTTTCATCCACTGCGGAAGAAAACGAAAACCATACTTAGACTTAGCCAGCAGTTTAACTGACTCTCGTTCAGTACGGGACAACATGACTATGAATCTGTCGGGGCGGAAATAAACCAACCAGAAAGCGTATGCAGCAGCCAGAGTGGAGAAACCAATCTGGCGTGCCTTCAGGACAACACTGTATCGTGCCGACATCCATACCTGCATGGTTTCTATCTGTGCGTCACGCATCTCAAACATTATACGCCCTTTTTCGGGGTGTTTAATACTCCAATAGTTTTCACAGAAGTAAACGAACGCATCTAGTTGTTCTTCTAAGGTGGCGTCATCTGCCCCTCGGCATTTACGCCATTCTTTTTCATGTATTAATGATTGTAAATCCATAATATTCTTTTATGTCCAAGGGAATGTGGTTCCCTTCTGTTGGCAGGTTTAGCCTGCAATCTCCATAGCAATAAGAATTGACGGCGCACCGTTATGTTGAGCATAAAGACTATGACCGTTGGCGTTAATTCTTAATTTATAAGTTAATGCAGAAGTTGTTGCTGGTGAATCTATAAATATTAAACTTGTTGAACGAGAAGTGTTTGTTGCGTTGTCCGTGTGTTGGTTATTGCTAACAGTAACTTGTGTTCCGTTTCTTTCAATGTTAAAAGTAACAAAATAGTTAGTTGACGCTGAATACCAGTTACATAAACCAAACAGCATAATTTTTGATGATGACGATTTTGGTGTTATGGAAACATTAACTCCAAGGTCGGCAAAAGTGCCACCCGTAAACTGCGTTTGGGTTGAAAAAATACCTTGCGGTGCTACTTGTAAAACAGAGCCACTTGCTGCTGTAGTCGCAGCCAAATACCGCCATGCTGTGCCGTTCCAAATCGCCACCATATCCGTATCGGTTTCGTAAATCATCTGACCCTCATACGGGGCTGTAGGGCGTGTCGCACTGGTGCATACACCTGTGCGTAAACCAGTTGAATTATTACTAATAGCCATTACACAGCACCCCCCAGTGGTGTGCCTTCTTCAGTCCAGCCTGATGCAAGCAATGCTTCGTATTCTTCTTCGGTCATCTCACGGACTTCATCATCTATACCTATATTTGGTCTTGTCATTGTTATGCCTTTCGGTATCCATACACAGCAATAGTGCCACCAGTCATGGTTCCAGCATTCACTAATACTGTTAAATCAGTAGTTGATGTTGTGTCAGCAACCAACCCATTAAAATTAGTGTTGTATGCTTGACTAGCATTAGATGACACAAACCTAGGAACCAAAGACAAATATGGTGCGTATATTTCACAAGACACATGATTGCGATATGCAGTGTTAGAGGAAGTAAACGCAATAGGAAAATAATCCATACCATTACTTGCCGTTGCCACTACTGAGGCAGAAGTGTAAGCCACATAAAAACCGCCAAACCTATATCCACCATTTGCTATCATTGTTCTTATTGCTAGATACTCGCCATTTGCTGATGTCGCAAAATCTGATATAACGACACGATAATTATCATAGGTGCTACTAAAACAGTTAGATACCAGTTGAGATGTTACTCCGCTACCAATGGTTTGTGTCTTGACAAGTTCCAACCCTTGTGGGTTTTGTGCAGGGCTGTTCGGGATAACCCAAGCCGTACCATTCCACACAAGCAACTGGTCCGTGTCTTTTTGGAATATGACTTGACCTTCATATGGTGATGCAGGGCGGTTGGCGGTGTTTTCAATAACACCCGCCTTAATTAGTGAACTAGCACCGATTTGCTGTGTGATACCCATTAGTTACCTGTCCATTCTGTTGCTTCGTTTCCTTCAGCAACCCACGCAAGATACGCTCCATGCAAAGGGCTTTGTTCCGTAAAGTAAGTAATGACTTCGCCATCATGTAAAGCCAAAGTGGTTGAATTTAATAGAGGGTCAGTATGTGTGTAATACATTTACAACTCCGAACTTATTTCAATAGATGTTGCTTCGTTCATATAAAACCAACCAGCAGTCGTTACCCAATTAGTTGCAAGAACACTAGAACCACTTAATGACGGGGTTGACCCACCTTGCCATGTAGATGTAGAAACAGTATGAGGGGCTATACGCATTGAAACAGGATGCGGAAGTGTCAATCGGTATTGTGTTCCTGCATAAATAAATGACAACCAACTAATTGCAGCACTAACAAATTTGAAGAAATACCGTTGGCATAGTTCTAGTTCTACACCGTATGGGCGTTGTTCAAACGGGGTTGGCTGAAGATTTTGTTCCAACTGCACACCAGTAATCTCCACATAGTCAGCCGCACCAGCCGTACCAACAGGAGTATAAAAAAAGACAGGCTGAATCTGATTAACGCCCGAAGGAACAAGAACCGAATAAGTAAATCTTTGCCAAGATGTAGTAAGCGTCGCCGTGGTATCTAACTGGAAAGATTGCCCAGTAAGTGTCGCTGCAAGATAGTTGCCATCCGTGCCAGTACCCGTAACAATACGGATATTCAAAGCAGAACTTGCATCAGAAAAGTTTGCGCCAGCCCTAGCATAAAAAGAAAATGTAATTTGTTTATTTGCTAAAGGAATTGAATTAACTGTTTCAACAGGTTGACTTAAATAAAGTACTGAAGTGTTTGTATTGGATGCCGTGCGTTGAAGCCTCAAACAATACTGAAAACCGTCAAGGCTTGCTGTTTGACGGGATGCCGAAAAGTTGGCTGTCCCCCCTGCCGTAACACACCATCTATCGGCTGTATAAGGCGTACCACTAGTTACAGTGATTGAAGTCCCTCGTTGCCACACTTTAAAGTCGCCGTTAATCAAGACATTGCGGAACCCTAAACCCGCAGGCAACAACGCAGACGAACCCAAAACACTAGAAATAGCCATTACAGAGTTTTATCCCAACCTACAACAGTCACATTAACAGAACCAGCAAAGTCAGAGTAACCCCACAACCTATCGCCAGCGTTCAACACAACAGCCGTATCTAAAATAATAGTATCATAACCCGCAATAGGAAGCGCATGCATAAAACGACTAGAAGTTCCACCCGTAACCGTATTACCAATACCTAAATACACCAACCTGTCCGTGCCACTAGTATTACACAACATAACTTGCTTAATAACCCACACATGACCCGCTGCAACAACGCCAGACCCAAGGGCTGCGTCTGTTGCTGACAACGCCGTAGAGTTAACCAATCGTGTTTCTACTCTGTCTCCACTTGCCATATTTAAACTCCAATATCCATTAAAATAATCGCACTAAACTTAGAATCATTCATAGGGTCCGTTGTTAAAGTAGCATTAACCCAGTTGGTACCATTCCACTGCAAAACCTGATTAGCAGATGCTGATGTTATAACAACATCACCAACATCATCCAAAATAGAAACACTGGGGATGGTAGCCCAAACAAGTCCAGTAGTTTGCGCAGAATCAGCCTTGAGGAAATAACCATTAGTTCCAACACCCTGACGAGCCAAAGCACTACCATCTCTAGTGAGAATGTCTCCCTTGGTTGTTAAAGTAGTTGTTCCACCTTCAGGACCTGTAGCACCAGCAGGACCTGTTGCCCCAGTGTTGCCCGTAATACCTTGAATACCTTGCGGACCCGTAGGTCCAGTATTCCCAGTTAAACCAGTGGGACCAGTTAAACCCGTTGGACCTGTGGGTCCAGTAGGTCCAGTCGGACCAGTAGCACCAGTATTTCCTGTAGGTACAGTAAAATTAAATATTGCTGCAGCACTAGTACCAGAGTTAGTAACAGCAGCAGAAGTACCAGCAGCGCCAGTAGTGGTGGTTCCTGCGGTAACAGTTGCAGCAGTTCCTGTGGCGCCAGTATTACCAGTGACACCTTGGATTCCTTGTGGACCTTGCGGTCCTGTCGCTCCAGTCGCCCCAGTGGCACCTGTAGCGCCCGTAGCGCCCGTATCTCCACGAGGTATGGCAAAGTTAAAGGTAGCGGCACTGGAGGTGCCTGCGTTCGTTACAGCAGCGCTAGAGCCAGCAGCACCTGTTGTTGTTGTCCCAACAGCAACGGTGGCTGCAGTACCAGTTGCGCCGACAACACCCTGAGGAACCGTAAAATCAAACACAGCAGCATTGGATGACCCAGAGTTAGTTACAGATGCCGAACTACCTGCTGCACCAGTTGTTGTTGTACCAACAGCAATGGTAGCAGCATTACCTGTTAAACCAGTTAAACCCGTAACACCAATAGGTCCAGCAGGACCAATATTGGCAGAAGCAATAACAGCAACAGTACCAGAAGTAATACTGCCAACAGTAGCATTACTTAATCTGACAGTGTAGTTAGTGGTTGTAGCCGACATTGCTTACAGTCTGGTTACATCAGGCAAAATACTACATTTACCAGAAAGAATAGTAGTTACAACACCACCCACAGTACGCTGAAGGTCCCAAAAAGCAGAACCAGTAGTTAGCAACGCAGAGTCACCAGCAGATAGTGTGGCAGTGACAACACCGCCAACAGCGTTTGTTAAAGTACAAACAAAAGCAGCACCGACAGTAGCAGAATCATAAGCATAACGAATCTGACTAGCAAAAGAAGAACCAGTTAAATTCATGGGGGTACCGTCAGCGTTTTGTAGCGTAAACACAAAAACCTCGGTGTCGCCACGAGTAATCTTAATATTTTGAGTTGCGGGCACCATACTAGTAGGGAACCTGTTCCTTAATCAAAGTCACGCATGTGGTGAATCTTGCGGGGTTCTTCCTCAAACCAGCACCAAGGACACTCACGAAGGTTCTCAGGAAAGTCAGAACCACACTCAGGGCACTCAACCATGACCCGCATCTAATCTGGCAGTCTGCTCAGTCACAGCCATGCTAGAGATTAAATCTTCTAGGTCCTTGTCGCTGATTTCTGCCAGAGACTGCGTATGGTTCACAGTTACTTGTGTGGGAGCCAAACGGTTTGTAGCCTGAAGGTATAGTTGTGCTGCTTTGTTGTCCCCGCCCAGAGCACGCTGATATACGGAGTCCAATAGTTTTTGGGTTCGTTCTGGAGAACCTTGTAGTTCTTCTACTCGTTTTTGCCATTCGTTTTTAAATACGGGTTTTTTCATCCAGCGCCTCAGGGTTGAGGTGTCCATGCCGTTTTCTTTAGCGTAGGCTTCTGTTGTGGATGGTACACGCATGGGGGCGGGTACCAACAACCAGTTTAAGTATTTTTCTTGGCGTTCGTCAATAATATTTTCAGACATACAAATGCTAGGGTTGTTCCTAGTTGACCACGGAGAGTGGTCGGTTGACTACTCTCTGCTAGGGAACAAGGGGGGGATTATAGGGGGGGTTAAGCAACCTTGTGGGTTGCGAGTCCCCCAGACGAGTAAGCCATCAGGTTCAGTCAAAGGACAGTTCTATAGTACTATAGAGCAATACCACCCAGAAGGTGGTATTGCGTAACAGTACAATAGAGGCGTGGACAACCAAGTGAAACAAGCAGCAAAATGGATTTTAAACACAATAACCTATTTGACCACAACACTGGTAGTAACGGGGACAGCAATCTCGCTGTGGACTCTACGGAAAGACAAGAACCTAGACTGATGACTCCACAAGAAATCAAAGCAATCCCTGAATGGACCGAAGTGCGAGTCAAATGGCAAGATGCCTATTGTCCAGCGTCAGGTTGGCATGACACTCAGGATTATGAGCCACGCAACTCCGAAGCCACCACCCTAGGTAGAATCTGGCATGACTGCCAAGAAGGTTACCTGACGGTGGTTGGTACTATCTTTGAAGCGGAGATGCCAACCCCTGAATGTGTTGGCGATATAAACCATATTCCAATCGGCTGGATTACCAGCATCACCAAACTATAAACCCTAGGGAGAGTTATGGCAGCCAAAAAGAAAACCCCTGCATGGACCCGAGCCGAAGGCAAAAACCCAGCAGGCGGTTTAAATGCTAAAGGACGGGCATCCTACAAAGCACAAACAGGTGGAACACTAAAGCCGCCCGTGTCAGCCAAACAAGCAGCTAAATCCCCCAAAGCAGCAGCACGCCGAGACTCATTCTGCGCCAGAATGGGCGCATCCAAAGGACCATTAAAAGATTCCAAAGGACGCCCCACCCGCAAAGCCCTCGCTTTGCGTAAATGGGACTGCTAAAGACAGTCTTTCTCCTCTAGCATAACGGCAGTGCAACGGACTGTTAATCCGTCAAGTCTTGGTTCAATCCCAAGGGGGAGAGCCACCACTAGGGGTATCAACCCCATACACCATATAGGTAGCATGGACATCCATCCACCCCCCTATTGAAACAAGGGTGCCCCCCCTCTGTAGGTACCCCAAGTCCCAAAAATAGACGCCCTCGGAATTGGTTCTATATTACTTATACGCAAGTGGGGGCGCACCCCCCCGTGCCTCCCCCCTCATGCGAGGCTAGTCTGTACTAGTCAATAGCGATAGGCGTTCGCATGGTGCATGCGGTGCACTTTATAGGCAGATTATGGGGGGCAATGTGCACATAATGCGTCATGCATGGAGGCATGATGTGGGTGTGTGGGTATGCAGTTCTGATGTGCGATATGGCGTGCATTATGGGCAGGATATGGCGTGGCTATGGGCGACGATTCTCGTCGTGTTGGGGCGCATGTAGGCGAGGAAACGAAAAAAAATAAAAAAAATCTTTCCTATATGCCGTAAGGGTTTGCGGATGTTTTGCTAGTTAGTTTCGTTATGGATTGTTGGAATTCATAATCGGCGGTCTTACTGTATTGGTTGTTCGGCACTGCTTTCGTGGTGTCGTTCGCCACTAGTCACAGGATGCCTAGTGGTGCCGTGTTGTAGTGCTATCGGGATGATGCATTGCCACGGCGCTTAGTACAGCGATGCATGGCTCATGGTCATGGCTGAGGTGCTGAGGTTGGCGTTCAATCGTTATGACAGCCCGAGAGTGTAGTTCGGGTTCATGGTCATAATGGCAGGGCGTAAGTGATTAGGGACACGGTGGCACAAAGGGTGCCAGTGCCGTGTCTCATAATGGGTGCTACGGGTCGTGAAGATAAGGCTCGTGGCATGTGCCATTCTTGCGAGGACATCGCAGGTTCACCACACCATAGCGTGTGGCAGTAGAACCCATAATGTCCGTCCACACTCTAGCGAGTTCGTCACGGTGCAATTCCGTGGTGTGGTTCCAATACCCTAGCAATTCCGCTAGGGGCATTGAAACATAAGGAGAATATTATGAAAATTACAGATATGTCACCATCGGTGACACCACACAAAAAAGGTCGTACAGGCAAGGCATCGTCGTGGTCGTTCGTTGACGACATTGACGATATGGGTCGTGTCCGCCGTGTATATCATTATGAGACTCTCATGTGTGAGTACGATGGTTCCTACGATGATTCGTGGTACTTGGGTGTCGTATCTGTCGGGCTTGGTTCGGTCAGTGACCAAAATGGCATGAACGAATTACTGGCACAAAATGAGTCAGTTGTACGCTTCAAGCGTGACAAGAAAAACCCACGCTATGTGAACACCATCACTGGCGCTACGGTGTCCACTCGCTAGGTTGTCCTAGCCTATAATCCTATCCCTACTATAACTCTCAACTAATTACGGAGGTAATTAAAATGGCTAACAAAATGCCAATCGTCACATCCATTGACTACGCCACACAGCGTGTCACCTACCACGAACACGGCTCAACCCGTGAACGGACTGACCGCTTCAGTTTCCTATCCAAAAATGGGCAAATTGCAGCGTTGAATTATAGCGGTTTCAAGTTCACTGGCTACCCTGCCATGCGGTGGACGCTTGACCAACTGTGCACAGCGTGGAATTCTCAGTGTGCCAAACTTTATGGCTCACCAACACCAACACCAACACCAACACCAAAGGAAGTACCCATCGTGGCTACAACACCCATCCCATCCACACCCAAGCAACCCAAGGCACCTGCCACTGGCATAGATGCGGTGCTTCGTGACATCGTGACGGAAGTTCTGGATGGTTATAATCCTGAACCCGATACCGAGGCTATTGGCGCAATCGTCAATGAGGCAATGGCTCCTGCCATTGCATCATTCGCCGATGTGACTGTGTCCCTAGGTGAGTTGTCCGAGACTGTGGCAAGGCTTCAACCGAAAATTACCCATATCCACATTCCGAATCGTGACATAAAGATTATGGAAGGCGTTCAGCATCACATGTTCCCTAAGGTATTGGCGAACATTGCAGACGGTACACCAACCTATCTTGTAGGTGAGGCAGGGACAGGGAAGTCACACATCGCAGAGCAAGTCTCACAAGCGTTGGGTGTGGCGTTCTCGTCCAAGTCATGCAGTAGCCAATCCACCGAGTCATCGCTACTTGGTTATATGTCGGCGACTGGCGATTATGTCACCACCGAATTCCGTAAGCGGTTTGAGTTGGGTGGCGTGTTCCTACTGGATGAGGTTGACAACGGCAACCCGAATGTTCTCACAGTCCTGAACAGTGCCTTGAGTAACTCGTTCATGGCGTTCCCTGATGGTATGGTCAAGCGCCATGATGCCTTTGTGCTCATCGCTACCGCCAACACCTTCGGTCATGGCGCTAACGCTAAGTATGTGGGTCGTAACCCGTTGGATGAGGCGTTCCTGAACCGCTTCGCTAACCTCACCATCACATACGATGAGAACATTGAACAGGCAATGCTGGATGCCGTAGGACTTGACGCTTCAATGTCTGCCAAGTGGCTCAACATTGTCCGTGTTGCCCGTAAGAATGTGTCCACCTATGGTTTGCATGTTGTGGTGTCACCCCGTGCCACGGTGTACGGTGCTAAGATGCTACGCCATGACGGTGTCTATAATCTCGGCGAGGTTGTTGAGGCAACCATCACCAAGGGCGCAACCCCTGAGGCTTGTGAGAAAATTCTCATGGGCTTGTCACTGTAAGTAACGAAAGCAAATAGGAGAACATTATGCAAATTATAACCGACAACCCGAAACACCATTACGAGGTGTTCGGCTCACTTGGCGAGTTCGCTAAGTACGCCATTGCCAATGAGGCACCACAATCCGCCAACAGTGCGGAACGCTATGAGAATGGCGTGTCGTGGCAGGAATCAGCAACACTGTCCGAGGCGTGTGACATTGCCCGTAATGGTTATGGCGCTATCCGTAGCGATGTTGACAGCATCCTTAGCAAGGTGACAGAACGCCTAGACATGAAGTTCAGCGAACATTATGTGACCGAGTACGCCGTAAGTGGCTCATCGGTTGACATGGGGCGTTTCGTCACTGGTGAACCCGAGTGCATGCTTGAGTTCCTGCCAGAATCATCAGCAACGATGGGTCGTGTTGTAAAGATTATGGTTGCTGGCACAGCGTCTAGCGACATTAGTTCTGCTCACATTATAGCCCGTGGTGTTGCTGTGGTTGCGCTGCTTGAAACTATCCACAAAATGGGTGTGGGTGTTGAGTTGTGGTGGGAATCATGCGTCACTGGTCGTGGTGCCCGTGACAAGACATACTCCACCGTGGTCAAATTGCATGACAGCAACGACCACCTAGACATTGACAGCGTCATGTTCAGCATGGCTCACCCGTCAATGCTTAGGCGATTGACATTCAGTGTTCAGGAGCAGTCAACGACAGCCAAGGCGCAGGGTGCAGAATCCTATAGTGGTTATGGCACACCACATAATCTTGAGTACACAAAAATTCGGGATTATGATGTGATGGTTGAGAAACTACAGAATGGTAACGGCGACATTGTCCGTGACCCGTTCGCTTGGGTGTTGACAACCGTACAGGGATTAGGGCTGGCAGAATGAGTAACTACGAGATAAGCGAGTTTAAGGTAAACAGTAAAATGAGTGAATATAAAATTAACATGCCCGACATTCAATGCATATATTATGTTTGCATGGGTGATGGTGGCAAGTGGTTCGTCATCCGCTACGAGGATGCTTACCGTAATGGTGGGCAGGATTGTAGAGAGTACGAACATGCGTATGGCTTTAGCAATAAGGCTAGTGCATGTAAGTGGGTGTTGAAAGACGCCAAACAAATAGCATCATGGGATTCAACCCTTGATGAGAAAGTAGAAATATAATGCGTACACCATCAACCTATACACCACGCTTGGTATGTCCACGCTGTGAGAGTTATATGTATCCACCACGAGTGGCGCTAAGCAGGTTGGACAACACCACCTCGGTGTGTCCATCATGTGGTCAGGATGAAGCAATAGAGCAGTGGCAGAATGGTTCTGTCACTGATTATAAAAAGGAAGGTTCACGATGAACAAGTTAGAAACACGATACGAAGAAGAGGCAATGCAAATTTCTCTAGACTGGCACCTTAGCGAGATGCCCGAAGAGATGACAGCGTTGGCTATCTATAATGACCTAGCGGATTTGCTTGAGACAAGCGAGTTCTGCTACGCTTGGGAACCTCTTGAGGATTGGTCAGTAGATGCGTTGTCTGATTCTATTTGGAACCTAAAGGCGTCTGTGCTTGCAACGATGGTAAGCATGGCGTCATATGTTGATAACGGAATGAAGGAATGATGGAATACGAAACACCAGAGTACCCAGATTATTGTTACTGCTCATCCAATGGCGAATGTCGCCATTGTTTGGCACTATTAGAAACCCTAGAAACAGAACAGGAAAAAGAAAATGAAAACACAAAATAGCCCTACATACATTGGGCACTCAAAAGAGATGGGGGCATGGGCTTTCAGTCCGTCACTCATTGAAGGCGTGGACAAACAGTGGGATGCCTCTGATTGGACATGGGATGATGTCAAAAACTTTATGACTCATGTTGCTGAAAATGCGAAAGAAGAATACCTAGACTGGCACGCAGTAAAGGTGGTCAAGTGATGGACGACTACCGTTATGAAGCGCCGATACCACGCATAGTGTCTGTCGGTGTGTGTTGGTTTGTGCTGACGCTATTCTTCACATCATGTGTTGCTATGGAGTTGCTTGACAAGTCAAATTGGTCAATGAATACAGGCTCTTTGGGGTCGCTGCTTATTACATTTATAATTCTGGCAGGTTCTGTCAGAGTCCTATTCGCAAGTGTGAAATACACTTACAAATCTATGTTGGCACAAGCCAACAAGAAAAAATAACTGGAGGTTATTGTTATGTCAAATTTAGTATCGGGATTGTTCCTGCCGTCAGGTGCTTGCGTTGAACCGCAACACATTCTGGTGGATGGATATAAAGATATTCAGAAATATGTCGGAGGCAACTTTGATTGCGTATCTACAAATGTGGGTCGTGATGATGTTTCCTTTGAGGGCTATGTGCATGATGAGGGGCTACTGATTGGTTTGGAATATAACTACCTCGCTAGTGCACTCTTTGGGCGTGACCTTGTTGGTGACTGTGTGTTGCTGTGGGGCTTGTCGCCAGACGGTGAGCGTGACGGTGACAACTACGACATGCCTGCCGAGATGGTTGAGTCCATCACAACGGAACTGCTTGAAGGCGTGTCTGTCGCTTACAACACAAGCGTGGTTGTCTCTGCCATTATGGAGTTAGCAATTCATTCAGGCATGACAACCAAGTCTGAAGCCAACAGTGTCATTCATGACCTGCATGAAGCATCCGTGAACGGTACCGACAACACGGAACCTGAAGCAAAGTTGATTGCGATTATGCAAAAAGTTGCGGACATGCCAGCATGCCCCGATGATGTCCGTGAGTTCATTCAGGACTTCGCCAAGAGAGGAGACTACTAATGTCTGTTGATAAAAAAATAAAAAAACCAGAGGTGTTTCGTAAGGGGGTGTGGTCATGCAGTAGATGCAATGCGATTGTGCATATCTATCTAAACATGACAGCACCACCTACATGCCATAACCACATCGGTGAAGGCTACACTGTTATGACTCGTGTGTCAGGATTGAAAGTATAATGGAAACAGAAATAGGCTGCGGGGTCGCAACACATTCTAAGGAATGTTTATGCGATGTAAAGATTATAAACCCACTACCACCATTGGCGGATTGCATCCGTGACGGGGTAGCGGACTTGTTTATGGGTTCAAGAGTGTGCGAAATACAGGGCTACGGCGTGCCGTGGAACAGGCTCAGCATGCTTGACTACTTCACAGACATGGTTGAATACTGGGATGCGTTTCACGCCGAACAGGAGTTATACGCTGTAGTGGGAACCGATGTCGTCATTGACTCCACGGAACCCACATTCACTCGTTGGGGCAAGACACGAGAAGCAATACAATCTTGCATGGACAAGGAAGGCGTCACACTTAGCGGTGTCATACGACATCTGGGTCTTGATTGCCAAGAAGCAATGAACGCTTTGACTGCTAATCGGGGCACTAAAGATTGGACATTTGCTCGCATTGACGAACTAGAACGGCTCATAAAGTTGGGCGTTTCCCGTAAAGTGATTGCTAAGCAGTTGGACATTCCGTTCGGTAATGTTCGTGGTCTTGCCTACTTGTTTAAGTCAAAAGAAAAAGACACAGCCAAAGCACGAGCCAGAAAATTGCTCAACGAATTATGTTTAACAGATTATGACGCTGCAACAATTATGAAGATAATTGTTACAGACACAGGAATTCAATACACACGAAGTGCCGTTACGAAACGCAGGACAAGGACAATAGGCTGACCCGTGCGTTACAATAACTATACTGTCTATAGCAATAGTATCGGTAATGGACTTATAGCCATTACCTCTTGCTATCGTTGTCCATGCAATACTATTACTATAGAAAGAAACTAAATGAGATTTGACACAGAAACAAAGCGTGTGTATGTACGCCAATCGTGGCTGAACGACCTTGTAATCTGCCCTGAAAGGGCGAGATTTAAACTGGACAAACCAGAAATGTCATCAGGTTCTGACGCCACCATTATGGGTACAGCGTTGCATTACGGCATTGAACAAGTGCTCGCAGGTGCCAACCCTATGACCATCGCAGACCTTGCGTTGGAACACTGGGAACAACTCAAGTTGGAACCCTATAAAACCACGAACCTGAAACCCGAGGAATCCGAAGGACAAATTCGTGGCATGGCTCAAGCGTTCGTTGACGGCATCCTGCCCGAAGTAAGACTCGGTGGCGACATAGAATGGAAGTTCAAGTTCCCACTAGGACTCACGGTAGGCGAGTGGGATGTGTGGTGCGAAGGCACCATGGATTATGTTGACCCGTGTGGTGTCATCTGGGATTGGAAAACATCCAGCCGTGCGTATTATGCGAAAGAGAAGCAGGCTCAATCCATCCAAGCAACCGTGTATTCGGCTGCCTTGGTTTCTATAAAGAAGTGCGAATACCCAGTGGACTTTCGTTATGGCGTTATGGTGCGACAGGAAAAACCCAAGCACCAAATCGTTTACATGTCACGAACTGCCGACCATGAAGAATGGCTACGACACAATGTGAAGCCAGCCATTCAGATGGCGCTCCACATTGGTGTCACGAACCAAAACTGGATTATGAACGACACCACAGCACTTTGCAGTGCGTCATGGTGTGACTACTGGAACCTGTGCAAGGGTGCCCACCTGACGGAAACGCAACTATCGCTGCCATATTATAAGGTGGCAATATGAGCGAGGACACAGCAGGTGCGGAAATCGTACTGGAAGCATACGGACTTGTGACTGGCGACAGGAAGAAATCCTATAGCCATCCCCTTGAGGATTACACCAAAGTTGTTGCAATCTTTGAGGGCATGACAGGAATCAAACTCACAGTGCGCCAAGCCATTATGTTCATGTTGTCCGTGAAGTTTGCCCGACTACGAACCAACCAAGAAAAAGGAATACTGCACCACGATAGTCTCGTGGATGCAGTAGGATACTTGGCGTGTCTCAACATGATTGCCACCGCACAAGAAAGTGACAAAGTGCGAACTACTAATTTAGAATCTCCAACAACAACCACTACCACAAGGAGTGTACCCAATGGTCAGTAAAGACCAATCCATCATCATGCAGGTTTGCGCTAAAATCGCATCCGAATTGACGCCCAAGACAGACAACCTGTCATCCAACATTATGGCTTTCGCCGAAGCATACGACTCAGTTTGTGACATCATCTTACCGTCACAAGGTTTGTCCACCGCAACAGCACCAGCCCTAGCAACTGCACCAGCCACCCCAGTGGCACAGGCACAGTCATTCCCAACACCGCAAGCAGTAGCACAGGACGAAGCAACATTCACAAACGCTTTCCCATCCGCTACCGCAACATCCACAGGAACAGGATTCACTGTACGCATCAAAGGCGAACAGCACGGACCCATCCCTGCATGGTTGAACGAGGCTTGCGCCGTTAAAGGCGTAAACGAAGTGTGGGATAACCGCAACACAGTAGCCGCAAATCCAAAGCGCCCATGGTTTAAATCAACCACAGGCAACGATGCCTTCTGGGCACCACGATAGGAAAACAATAATCATATGACTTCCGCAACTTATGCGGAACGATGGGATGCATTAGGGCGTGGGGAGACAATCCCCACGCCCGACTTGTCTGTCGTTCCAAAAATCAGACAACATTATAATCCTCTAGCCCACGCAGCCGACGACTTTGTGCACTGGGCGCAAAACCCAAGCGAACGAATCTACCTAGGCTTTCCCGACATTGACGCAGAAATGCGTGGCATCGCCCCCAGCGAAATGTGCCTAATCAACGGCTACAGCCACTCAGGTAAAACCATGTTCCTGCTACAGATACTATTAGCGAACCGTGACAAGTCCGTTGTGTACTTCTGCCCTGACGAACCTAAAACATTGACGCTTATAAAGTTGACCTGTTTAATGCATGGAATCCCTGCCGACATTTTGGAACGCCAAATTGCCAACAACGACCATCAGGCAATCTCGCTACTCAGGGAAACAGCGAACGATTCATTCCCGAACCTAGCCGTGTTTGACCAGATGATGACACTCAACGAAATGGAACACGCCCTCGGTGAGGTGCGTGACATGTGGGGACAACCAGCCCTGTTGGTGTTTGACTATCTAGAGTTGCTACAAGGCGGTGGCGAAGATGTCCCATCCAAAGCCAACACACTCAAGAGTTTCGGTAAACGCCATAATATTCCAATGCTTGTACTGCACCAGTCGTCCCGTTCTGCAGGTGCAGACGGACGCAAGATGACCATATCTTCAGGTGCCTACGGTGGTGAACAGCAAGCAACGCATGTCCTTGGTGTGCGCCGTAAAAAGTTTGACATTGAAGCGCAAATCCGTGACATAGAAGAACGAGTGGACGCATCCAAAAACACGGAACGCCTACTGGAAAGACTAGACACGCTCCAGTACGACCTGCGAATACACCAGAATACGGTCACAATCAACCTTGTTAAATGTAAACGCCCAGCGTCACGACTCATTGACGACATTGACTTTGAGATTGAACAAGGCACAGGACGCTTGACACGATTACGCAACGGCGAATTTGCGTCTAACATTACGACAGTTGCTGACTTGCCTCCAGTGGGTGAGCAACTGTCACTAGCCGATGACGATTGGATGTGACCATGGAAGCGACAACACTAGACAGATACATAAAACTATTCCGAGGCAGAGGCGATGTTTACGGAAGCGAAATGGGTTCATGCGTTAAGCAACCGCTAACCCGTGAAGTGTTCCATAATCATTTGATGGGGGAAACACCAATCGGTGTTTACCCCATGGTGCCCCTAAAGAATGACTGGTACACAGTCTGGGGATGCACGGACATTGACACAGGCGACCTTAAAAGCACAATCTCAATCCGTGACTCACTGGCTGCTGCTGGTGTCCACGCCTTTATAGAAAAGTCCCGTTCCAAGGGCTACCATGTTTGGGTGTTCGCATCCGAACCAGTCTTGGCACGAGACATGAGGCGCATGCTGTTGGCTGCGCATCAGGTTGCAGATTATGAAGCCCGTGAAATCAACCCTAAGCAAGAATCACTGGCGAGTATCGCACAATACGGCAACTATGTTCGCCTGCCGTACCCCAACCATAACGACTTGACAATCCCTAATCGCCGTGTCATCACCGATGACGAAACACCAATCTCCCTTGACGCCTTTCTTGATGATGCCGAAGCCCACCTCACACACCCAGACACCATTGCCCGTATAGCCTCCTTCTACAAGCCCCCAGTAGCCCCCACAGCCCACAACATGGACTATGTGCCATGTGCATCCCTACCAGACGCCATGCGCCCTCTCAGCGCCCTAGGCAAGGTCATCTGGCGTGATGGTCCACTGCCCAACAATGACCGTTCACGGACACTGGCGAAACTGGGACACGAATGTGTCAGGTCTGGGCTTAACCCCAGCCAGACACACATTATACTCACCGACGCCGACCTGCGTTGGGGCAAGTACCATTTGCGGACACATGGTGAACTAGAGATTGATAAACTCGTACAACGGGTTTATCAAACAACATAATCCGTTAGAAAACTATAATGTCAAAACAACACACCATCGTAATCCCTAATCGCCCTACACCTAAAGGACGACCCCGTCTAGGACGCCGTGGTCGTGTGTTCACCCCCGTAAAAACGCTAGAAGCAGAAGCACTTGTGCGTGGTGCCTACCTCATGTCAGACGGACCCGTATTTGAAGGACCCGTCTGGCTAAGAGTTGAGTTCACACCAACCAGCATGGAAATCACCGTAGGAGAATCCACACTAGAAGTCTCCAAGTTGCGAGGCGACATAGATAATTATGTCAAAACCATTATGGATGGTTTAAACGGCGCAGCATGGGCAGACGACAAGCAAGTCCATCTAGTAGAGGCATGGAAAGCATGACCGACGCACCTGTTCCAGCAGGTAAATTCTCGGATTATGATATACCAAACAAAAAGTTTGACTTCCGCACCGACCTAGCGTTCGGTAAAAAAGGTGAAAAACTTGTTGAGGACTTTCTAGACTCCATGGAGTCGGGAGCCTTTGAAGTAAAAACAGACCGCTACCGTAACGGTAAAATGGTTTTAGAAATGGAACACAACCCCCGAAGGTTGCGTGACGAAAACGACAAAGCCGTATGGAAACCATCAGGGTTGTCCGTCACCAAAGCAACATGGTGGGTGTATGTACTCACACTAGACGGCACTCAAGGTGCGTTCCACATTATAAGTGTAGAACGCATAAAACGCTACCTCAAGGTTAACAAGGACATCTATAAGAAGTCCACAATGATTAACATGGCATGGTCATCATCTAACCCGTCCCGTGGATACTTGTTGCTACCAGAAGCCATCACCGACCTGATGACCAACGAGGCATACGATGCAATATGACCTAGGGAGAAAACTCTTAGCATCAGCATCCGACATTGAAGTCCTGATGCAACCATTCATGTACGCATCTGCTAATGACTTAGAAACACCACCAGAACTGCTAGAAGCAGTGTCGCACTGCATGTCCATGCTAAGCCCAGAGGACCAGAATGTTTTATATGAAATATTCTACGACAGGGTAACCTATGAGGTGCTTGCAGATAATCTCAACATTAAAGCCAAATCGCATGCGTGGCGCAAGACACGCATTGCGTTGGAACGGTTAAAAACCGAAATGTTAAAACACCCAATATTTATAGAAATAAACGAAAGACAAAATGGTCAACCTAAAGGAACTAAAGGAAACACTCAATGAACTACAACGAGAAGCCAAACAGATGGGGCTACCACTCGCACGCATCGCCGACATCACGGATGTCACCAAAGTTATTACACTCATTAAAGCAGGAAGAACAAAAAATGAAAAATGAACCAGACTGGGAACAAGTAGCCCACGAACTAGCATACTCCATAATGTGTTTGGAAGAAGATTGCGACACACCAAAAGTGTGGCGCAAAGCATGGCGGGCACTTAACTCATACGAAGAGGCATGCCTTGAACAGTAAACTTGCATCAGCAATTTCTAATGCGGGCTGGAACATGTACCGTGACACGCATAAAGAACTACGGCTACTGCGCATAGCAGCCCGTAAACACGCCACAAGCCCCACAGCAGAAACACTTGCCAGACTAGAAGAAATACTAGACAGACACAATGACTACAAATAACGACGACGAATACCTAGACAAAGTAATTAAAGAATTAAACATAAAGTTTAACTCGCTAGAAGAAGAAAACGAAACCACCCTAGTGGTTGAGTTTCACATCACAAAACTAGGTGCCAGAAACATGATTGACGAATGGGACCTAGCAAACGCAGGCGATGAAGAAGCATTTGAAAATTCCATGGTCAACTATGACTTTATAGTTAACAGTATGGAAGAACAAATCTACGATTAAAGTCGGTCCTCAGGACGCTTTTTATTAGCCCAATCGGTCTTTGTGGTTTCAACATGAATCCACGCAGCCCAAGCCTGCCCCATACCGTGACCCTTGGATGTGGCTTTATGCCAACCCTTCTTCGGTGTCCAAATAACACTGCCGACATAATCAACAATCATTTGAACGCCGTACTCTTGCGAATTGTTAACCAAATCTTTCATCGCTAGTTTCCCAACCGCACGGGTTGGGTAACGCCAGTCAATCGCTGCGCCATAATAATGCGTGGACAACGAACCGCCACCACGAATTTCACGCTTATTTACAATACCCACACTAGTGCCACCGAAACGCTTCAACAGGTAATCTTTCCACGCCACAACATTAGGGCTAGGTTTACCACCGAAACGGGCACGGTCAACAGCCGTCGCCTTTTGCCAGTTAAAATAATTAGTTTTATTTACCGTCATTTTTGTATCATCCCTCTATCTTCTAACGCCTTAATCAAATCATTCAACTTAAACCCTCTGGATATAAGTTCACCACGCTGTTGCCTCGGACCAACCTTACGCACAGGTACACCAATTTCGGTCAACACACTAGTCAACCAACGCTCATTATAAGTAGGCTTACCACCAATAAATCCGCCAGACAAACGCTGTGCCTTACCCAACAACGGAATAACAGCACTTGATTGTGTGGACAACTCATCAGGAATAACCAACTTGCCTTCATCATTACGAGAGTCAACACCAGCAAGGTCCAACAAATAAGCAATCCCCTTGTCCAAGCCTTTAGCCTCGGTTCCTTCATCCCTGAAAGGAACATTGGTTCCCATTTGTTTGCCAGCAATATTCTCAGGAATCAACTTTATAAGCGGATTAGCCTGCCCAAGCAAACCAGAAACAGTAACCAACTTCTTAGAAGTAGAACCCATACGAGACATTGGCAGGTCAGGGTTCAACACCCAATCATTAAATAACCCCATCGGACCAGTTTCGCTCAACCATGCAGGTTGTGCGATGTCGCCAGTAACGGGATTGCGTTCCTGCATCTGCCTATAAGCATTATAAGATGACGGGCGCAGCAACTGCTCCGTCCACTGCAACGGAAGGTTCTTGGTAGTCCAAATCCAAAAAGGGATAAACTGCTTTGCAGTTTCATCCAGCGCAGACAAATCGGTATAATCAAAATGGTAACGAGAAATACGGTAAACAGCATCGTCAAACGAACCGCCAGATTTCAAAGTATCCAAAGCCATCGGCAAACGAACTGCACGCTCAACAAAATCATTACCCTTAGCAAAAGCATCAGTCAAACGATTCTTCTGAACCTTCTGCAACACTCTGTGCGCAGCGCCACCATTGATTATAGGTGACTTAAAATCGTCAGCAATACCACGACCAGTAGCCTCGGCACCACGCAACGCATCTTCCCACATCTTAATCTGCGCAGGGTCCGTAATGTTCAAACCCTTGGGTCCAAGCCAACCAGAAACACCATGCTTACGCAACGCCTTAGTAGCCTGCAAACCAAGACGCATATTCTCGGTAGATACACCAGCGACACTGTTCATAAAGGTAGCCGACATAGCATTACGCACCAAGAACCCCGTGGACATAGTGGCATAAGTTTTAAACGCCTGATGATATTCCATGTACGCACGGCGGAACATTCCCCACTCGGCACGGTTAGCAAGACGGTCAATATTGGGCATCATAATGGCAGCCATCTCAGGCGGTATCTGCACACCCAAGCCCTCAAGAACATGCCAACCTGCTTTAATGTCGTCCCGTAAAACAGAACCAACAAGTCCTTCCATCGCTGCGGCACGCTGCTGTATAATGTCAGGTATAACAACACTGTCCAAATAAGCCAACTGCGCCTCATCAGCACCCAACTGTGTAGTCACTCGCTCCCAAGCCTTCTTAACAGGAGTGTTTTCCAACTTAGCAGTAGCGTCAATACGGGCGTTGACTCGTGTAGCCCACGCCCTTGAATCTGTCCCTGCCTGCCCCATCGGAGGGTCAAAAGCGATTGCGTGTGAGATATTATCAATATCGGCACGCAATGCGTCACCAGTCTTTTCAGTCCAACGCTCAAGCACACGCCTAGAATCAAGTAGCGTGGACAACCGAGCCTCTTGCTCCGCTTTACGCTTCAACACACTTTCAACAGGCTGACCAGACATTTTAGCGATACGGTCATTCAACAACACAATAGAGTTGTTTAACTTCTCTTCCTTCTTGTTGAGAATAGTTATAGCCCGTTCACGAGTAACCTTGACCTTCCTGCCTCCTTCCATAATGTCAACCAAACCAGAAGCCTGATACTCGGCATATGATTTTTCGGCTGCTTTCATACGGCGAGAACCCTGAGACTTTAAGCCACCAACCTTGCCAGAAACACCCTGAACCTCAGCACGAACAGCATCACGAGCCACCAACGCACTAGACAACTCATCACCAGCAGACATGACCTGTTCCTGCATTTGCATCGCCTCAAACGAGGCGGTATGCAAATCACCATCAGTAATAGACTGAATAAACTCATCACCAGCAGTGAAATGAACAGGAGCAGTAGTGCCCCTCATCATCTCATCAGTTAAATTCTTCTGCCCATAAATACCAGCATAATTAAAACGGTCAGGCAACAACAAAGAATAAGCACCATCAGCCATGGCATTATCAGAACCATAAACAACACCACTAGGAAACAACAAAGGTTTACCCGTGTTACCGACACCTTCTTCAACCATGGCACGCATAAAGTCATTAAGCATCTGCCCACCAACAATATCGCTATTCTCAATATTGGCACTAGCAGCCACATCATCAAAAATATTACGCAACACATCAAAAGAATCCAAATGAATAGAATCAGGAACAACACCATCAAAAACCTGATGTTGCATAGAAGTAACCATAGCCATCAAATCAGACAACTCAGGATAAACTTGTTCAAACATTGGGTCAATGTCTCCACCCTCAAGCAAGTCATCAAAAGTGGACTTAAAGATTCCCTCGTTGTCCAAGCCTGCCTCTCGCAACGCAAACGCAACCGCATCACCAACTCCACCCTCAGGGTCCCAAAACTCAGAGAACACCTCAGGTTGGCGCATGTCCAGAATCTGGTCAGGAGCCATAGCATGAACAGCAACACTGTCAGGAGCAGTCAAGAAAGCATTTCTTGCTGCAGCCATCTCATCAGTAGTTAAATCAGCCCCACCAGTAATTATAGGTCGTGTTGAAACAACACGATACATAGGGTCGGTATTGGGGTCAAACGGGCGAACCACAAGGTCGTCAGCAACACCATAAACAAGACCGTCCTCACTATAATCAGCCTTGAATTTAACATCAGCCAACACAGTGTGACCATCAATCTGCTGAGACAAAACTGCTTCTAAGTCACGCAAATCATTCATCTGCTGCGGGTCAACATTTATAATGTCACTAAGTTGTTCCTGCAATCCAGCCATCTGCTTCTCAAGTTGTTTCAACTGTGCAGAATCAGAAATGCCAAGTTTACGGTTAACATTGTCCAGCATCCTAGACGCACTAGGAATACGCTTAGCGTCAGGATTTAACTGCAAATAAACAGCCTTGAGAGAATCATGCGCAACAAGTTCCGTAGCCTTACCAGCGTCAATAGCAATTTTCATATTGCCAATATCTTCAATAAGGGCTTTATGGATGTCAAGGAAAGCACCACGGGCTGCTTCACCTTTGGCGGAAGCCAAAACATACGCAGCCGACAAATCTTTTTCTATTTTAGCAATTTGGGCACGGACAACAGCAACCTTAGAATCAATAACTCTAAGTTCTCCAGCCTTAACACCTAACGCTTTACCAGCAAACGCCACAACATCATTAGCAGACTTAACTGCAGCCTTGGCACCGCCGTTAACGGCTGTAGCCAACGCCCGACGAGTCTTTAAAATGTCAGCATGAATACCAGTAAGGTTCTTAACCAGCACAGCATCAGGCACAGCCTTCTTGTTTATAATCTGGGCAACATCCCCACCGAAATCCAACAAGCGACGAACATACGCTTCACGCCCACGAGCAGTAGCCATACTATAGGCGTAACTGTCCGCAATAGATGCAATGTCCGTGTGGAAAAACTTAGAATCGGGAATACCAATAGCCTTAGAATAAATACCGTTTAGTTCATCAATGGTTCCAGTGAGAACGGGTTCGTTCATAAAGGTAACTTTTTCAAGTGTTCCGTCAGGCATAACTCGTGGCTTGCCTACTTTACGGTACATAGCAGCACCACTGTTGGCACCAATTTCTGCTTGGGTTAAATCACCAGTACGGAAACCAAACTTGTTGAAGTTCCTGCTTTTATCTTTATACATCCAACGAAGTGCATCATCCGTAATACGGTGATGCAAGTAGTTGTCAACAAAACCAATATCAGTCATTCCAGCCGTATAATCAACATTGAACTTTTTGTAAACAGCGTTTACTTCGTCACGCAAACCATCTTGCCAAACTTTAAGTTTGTTTGCAAATTCACGCTTAATAGGGTCAGACTCTCTAGCCAGCAAATCAGCGTCCTCCACAAGACGGTGAATGTCGTTTTCAAATCCTGAGTCACGAATTTCTTTAATGGTGTCACGGAAACCATCAAGGTTTTTAGCATACGATACAGACCTGTAACCTTTTGCAGTGTTGGCTGCTGTATAGTTTGCTATCTCGTTTATAATCTGCTGGTCGTCCAAACCAAGTTTGCGTCCAGCACCAATAGTAGCCAAACCAACCCGTGAAGCAGGAGTAGCAGCAATACGAAGCGAACGACCTGCTGCAGTTTTGCCTACAACATCGCCAATGCCTGCACGGATATTACTACCAATACCAGTCTTACCAGAAATAGTCTTAGCAAGAATTTCAGTTTTAGGCACAACCTTGCCTGCAAAACGAATACCAAAATCTATGCCCTCAGCAGCACGCACCTCTTTAGGAATAACACTAGCGCCGTAACGCATAATGTCATCCAATGTCCCTGCCAACTGTGGGTACTTTGTTAGCATTTCGGTTGAACCGAACTTGACTGCAAGTGCGGTTCTTCCTGCTTTACCAATATAGTTTAACGACCCAACACCCATAAGGGTGGTAGGGTCAAAAACGATACCTGCACCAAGACCTATACCAGCATCAACAATCTTGTTTCCCGTAGGCATCGGCATAAAAGTTTTGTCTTTAGTTTGAGAAACAAATTCATTAAACGAACCTTTAGGTTTTGTGTCTTTTTTTGGTGCCTCAATAAACGGAAGCAAGTCAACAGCCAAACGAACCTTAGATATTGGGTTTCCAGTCATAGCCTCAAGCGCCGTACCCGCACCACCAAATACACTCTGGCTAACATCGTCTAACTCTGAAAATCCAGACTGCAAACCTCTGGAAACAAACTGTCCAGCATCACCCAGTTTTTTAAGTCCAGTACCAGTAGCCTCAACACCAGCACCAAGTGCTGCTTTAAGCAAGGACAACGGATTAGAAACAACAGACTTACTGTAGTCGCCCTTGTTGACCAAAGCATCCATGGCAGCAATAGCCTTGTTTTTTTCTTTCTGTGTCATTGTGCCAGAAGCAGCAATTCTAGCAACGGCTTTATTATATGAAGAGTTAAGTTTAGCGCCTTCTTCTGCAGGGCTAGACTTTAAACCACCTGCTTTAGAGGTGCTGTAGTTTTTAATTGCTGACTTACCAAAAGGGTCAACCTTGGCATCTCCGTTTTTACCAACAATAGTGTCTGGGTCAAACAAGTTAATCCTAGGTGGAGTTGACGCACCACCACTTTTTGTTTTGTTTTGTTTTGCTGTTGGGTTGGATTTCTCAAAAATGTTTTGATTATCGTCACCGCTACTAGAAAAAGGCGAACGGACAACAGCCATTATAGATTACCAAGATTCTTTTTAAGCAACGCACGAGTACTAATAGCAGAACTAGCCTTCTTTGACTTTTTTAATCCAGCAAGCAAAGAAGTGTTAAAGTTTTTACCATAAAAATCTAAAGCGTTCTGGTCAGTAACACCCTTGGATTTCATTAGTTTAAGATATTCTTTTTGTTTACTAGCAACAAAATCAGCATTGTCATCAGAACCAAGACCAGCAAGACCAGTAATTTTCTGTAGATAATCTTCACCAGCAGTATCAGAACTTCTAATACCAAGTTTCTTTTTTTGTTCATTAAAAGCAGAAAACTGTGATTTTTGTCTAGTTGCTTCAGTCTTGCGGAAAGATTCAATTTCTGTATCTTGTTCCATTGGTGTTAAAATGCTATTAACTTCTTCTTCGGATAAACCATAAACTTGTGGTGCAGCAGCAATGTTTTTTCTAAATGTTGATTTAGTCAAAGCAACTCCCGCAGGGCTAGTGTCTTTAGCAATGTTCTCCCAATAATCTTTAACCAAAGGTTGATACTTGGCACCCATTTGCATATATTTAAGTTGCACACTATTGGCAACCTCTGTTGGGTTATAAACATGAGTAGGGTCAAACTGCTGATACGGCGAAACCGCCTCACCAGCAGTCTCCTGAAACTGTTTAATCAAATTAGGCGAGGACAAAAAGGCAGAAAGGATTTGTTTTTGAGACAACCCTGTTGAGCCGATGTCTCCACCACTAGCCTGAATTACTGCAACAATCTGCGCAGGCGTTAGTTTTTTCTTAGCCATAATAAACCTCTATATATACCTTTAATGTTCTATTTTTTGGTGGTTTTGGCAACCCAATTTTTGCCATCCCAAGCCCAATTTTTACCCTGAGGACCATCTTTCCAAACTTGACCCTTGACTGGTTTCTTTGGTGCCTTAGCAAGATTCTCTGCCTTCTTTATAATCTGAGGCGTATCCTTAGGCTTAGGCTTGGTAGATACTGGAGGACCATAAGAAGCCGTTGTCTGTGCCCGTGTAGTAGCACCAGCCTGCTTGCCAGACATTAAAGAATCAATACCCTTAGTTAGCAACTGGTCCCTAATACCACTAGCAGTATTTACAGCACTAGTTTTATCTGCTTGAAGCCCAGATAATTCGCCACGACGATTGCTCTGAATACCAGCCCTATCTTGTCCTTGAATACTAGCCAATACGGCAGCCAAGTTTTGTTTGGCTGCAGCATCCGCACCTCGTGCGGAGTTCTGTAGCCCAGTATAATAATCGGTTTCAGCACCAGCCAACTGCTTGTTACTGCGTGTAAACATATCAGCAATTTGCTTAGCACTTGCAGCATCCATATTGGCTTGTTCCTGTGCAGACTGCCCAGTACCACCATAAGATTTAAGCATGTCACCCAAACCCTGCGTAGGTGCAGCAATATTAGAACCAACAACATCATTATAGGCTGTAGTGCCCTTTAATCCAGCCAACAAATCAGCAGTAGCAGTATTTATACTTCCAGTTGCTGAACCCCTCTGGGCATCAATATATTTCTGCAAATTATCAAGTTGTGCATCGTAAACAGCGTTAGTGTCTTTAACGCCAGTATCGTAAATACCACCAGCACCAGTTACGGCAGTATCATAACCAGTTTTGGCAAGTGCACCATACTGTGTTTGTGCATCAACACCAGCCTGTTCCTGAATACCAGCAGCCGCATTACCAGCCCTAAAAGAGTTAGCATCTTTAATTCTTTGCTGTTCCAGTTTTTGTGCTTCAGTTAAACCACCACCGCTACCGCCGTCGCCAAATATACTTTGATAAAGTGCTATTTCTGCTGGCGTAAGTGCAGCACCAGCCACAATTTTATCTACCATGGTTTGTGTTTCTGTAGGGTCATCAATGCGTGGCTGACCCGCCACGCCCTGACCTTGCATACTGGACCTAGGTGCAGGTCGTACAGGACCCTGAGGTGCAACCTGTGTGTTTCGTCTAGGTGCAGCAGGAGCAGTTGGCTTCTTAGGTACAGTAGTAGATACGGGCTTTACTGGTGTTGTCCCCGCTTTAGCAGGAACAGCCTTTGCAGGTACTGCTTTTGTTGCGGTGTTACCTGACAGTCCACTCATAAAACCACCCATACCAGCACTAGGTGCAGGTGTGGGGGTTGGTGTAGCCGCTTCGTATTTTCCCGTTCTAGGGTTGAATTTCATTTTCGGTGCCATAATACTCCTAGTAGTTGCCCAGAGATTTAATATCTACTGCGGTGTTTATAATGTTTCTGCTTTTTTCCAAACGCAAATCAGCCAAATAACTATCCAAATCAGACTGCTGACCAGCCTCATTGGCGGTTTGATTATTAAAATCTATATTTTGGTTTTCTGTTTCACGACCCAAATCTTTCTGCAAAGATTTAGCGTACTCCTCTAAACCAGCAGTACGAATACCAGACTTAACATTTGGTCCACCAAGCCCACGACGACCAAACGACGACACCAAAGGCTGAAAACCTTTAGTGTATCTTTCGTTTATATCAGTAATAGCCCTAGAACCACGCAACTGACCAAAAAAAGCCGACTGTTGATTTGCTGTACTTTGCTGTTTGCGTTTACGAATTGCAGCGTTAGCAGCAATTCCGTAATCGCCATATTGTGCAGATATGTCACTCATCGTTTTTCCTTCTTCAAAGTATCAATCTCAGTCTGTAGTCGGGCAAGTTCTTTCACCAATGATTGGATTATACCAACCATTGCTGAACCGTTATATTGCGTGGACAACAAGTTAATAGCAGCAGGATTCCAAGCCATTACTGTGCTTCCAGTGCTGCCAGTCGTGCTTCAAGAGTGTCAACTTTAGCAGATAGTTCTTGTATGGCTTTTATAGCCAATGCAGTCATTGCTTGGTCTTTCCACATTAGAGGAACATAAACACCATCAGTAAGTTTATGGTGTACCAAATCTGGTAAAACTTCTGCTACTTCTTCAACAATAAAACCGTACTGGTCTTGGGTTTGCAAATCGTAAACATCTTCTTCCCATTCAGTGTTTACCATCATGTCTTTCCACTTAAAGTTTTTTGGTGAAAGAGAGTTAACAATCTCAAGAGAGTCACCCATGGGTCGGATGTTTTCTTTATATTCCCTACGGGATACACCGCTTGCACTGTTTTGACAAACATAACCGTCTGACCTGACAACCAATGCCTTAACAGATGCTGAACTAGTTAATGTGTATTCGGAAGGAAAGTTTATTGAGTCGCCACCACTTAAATATATACCTGTATGAGTAACACGGTTGTATGTGTTTAACTCTTGGTTAGCACCAGGACCTGCAGGACCCTGAGGACCAGTAGCACCCGTACTACCAGTACCACCCTGTGGTCCCTGAACACCTTGCGGACCCTGAGGTCCCTGTGGACCCGTAGGACCTTGTGGACCCGTAGGACCCGTAGCGCCCGTAGGTCCAGACATTTGAACACCAGCAGCAAGTTTACCAACAGTAATAGAAGCATCAGCAATCTTAGCCGTAGTCACACCAAGGTCAGCAATTTTACCTGTAGTAACATTCAAGTTTAAAATCTTTGCAGTAGTAATAGCATCAGAAGCAATATCACCAGCAACAATAGTACCATCAAGAATTTTGGCTGTAGTAATAGCACCATCAGCAATATCGCCAGTAACAATAGTACCGTCAAGAATCTTATCCGAAGTAACCGCACCAGTAGCCAACTTAGCATTAGATACCGCACCAGCGTCAAGATTGACACCAGTAGAAACTGCTTCCGCAAAAGATTTTACAATACCAAAGTTGGTATTAACCTGTGATGCTTGTGCAGGTGTTCCTGCGACAAAAGTATTTAAACCAGAAATAGTAGCCATGTTACCCCTTTACCCTTCTTGGAACCCATTTGTATCCAATGCTGTTAATTCCCCATGGCTTTTCTAATTCGCCAGTGAAGTTTAATTGAACTGTCCGTGCCAGTCCAAGATTTTGTGCTGTTTTAATGCTTCCACCAAGAACAGAACCAGACCATACCGCTTGGTAAATGTTTTCTCCAGCGCCTTCAAGGGTCCAGTTCTGACCCCATTTCAAACCAACAGCAGTACTAGTTAGTTCAAGGTTGAATTCTCGTTTCTGAGAACCATCAGCCTCTTGATAGTCATGGTAAACCTTGACATTAACACTTTGGGTTGAAGCAGTTTCACGCATAACTAAATCAGGACGGCGGAACATTTTGCGTTGCAAAAATGAACCAGCGTCAAACCATTTAGTTCTATATGTAGTCACATAACCATCAACATCACCATTAACCTTAATAGCATCAAAGTTTTGTTTATACTGGTCAACCTGAACAACAGACTGAACAACAGGATGGCACGCCAGCCGTTGTTCCTGTCCAGTGTCATTGCGGAAATCTATACCACCACGAACACCATAACCATCTGATGTAGAAAACATTGTGTAAGAACCCATAGATGGGTCGTACACAATGTTGATTGTTTCAACAGAAACAGAGTCAGTAACAGAATAAGGCGCAGACATCCAAAGGCGACGCCCCATCCAAGACAAAGAAATCTTGTTTGTAATGTTGGTGTTTATATAGCCAAGGTCAAAAGCGGGACGGAGTGGTTCAAAAATGTTATTAATAGTTGAACCGTCAAAAAAATGTATTCCTTTACGGTTGGTATAAAAGAAAACACCTTCTTGGGCAACGACAAAAGAGTCAGAACCAGAACAACCAACATCGCTGGATATTTGAATAACTCTAAAATCGGTTGAATCATAACCAAGAATATAATAAATAGCGTAATCTTTAAAAACAACCAACCCGCCATTAACAACACAAATACCAGTTATACGGTTGCCGCCGCCCTCAACATCAATATAATCTATACTTCTCCAGTTGTGTGGAATATCTTCATAAGACCAGCGCACTCTGTTGGGGTGGTCAACCCCAACTTCGTTAGTTCCAGCAACAAACATGCGATTAGCATGTGCAGCAATAAAGTTAGCCTTAGGCATTTTTAAGTGAGCAATATTGGCACTGTTTTCTTGCCAAGGGTCGGGTGCTGAACCGCTAGGAGTAAAAGTAGTAGAAACACTAGGTGTTGAACCAGCAGACATTGTGCCGTTCCATTTATATCCACCATCACCAGCCTGTCCAGTAACCATATACAAATCAGTACCCCAAGACGCAGCAGAAATACCATCCTCGGCAGTACCGACAATGTCCCCGCCACTATGAGTCAAAGCAGTCCATGCAGTACCAGTATAATAAAAAATCTTTGTGTCGTTAACCAGCAACAATCTGGGCACTGCACTATAAAAAGGAATCAAACGATGAGGGGACCAAGTACCCGCAATCGTTGAAGCAGTCAAGCGTGACATTCCACCACGACTAAAAACACCACCACGAGGGTCAACTTCAACATTAAGCATCTGAGGAGATTCATTGTCTTGCAACTGAAACTGGTCAGAACGCAAATTTAAACCACCAGTAAAATCTTTTTGCTCAAAAATTTCAATAGACATTATAGATTCCAATTTGCACGGTTACTACCCAGCGATTTAATCCATCCGTTATATGAACCATTTCTTTGCATACCAGCCGACAACAACATAGGGTTATGACTAGTGGGTGTTGTAGCAGTTTTCAACGCCAAAGCAACACCCTCATCAAAAGAACCTTTATACATTTGAGCCATCGTAGTATCTTCTAACTGCTGATAAACACGACTACAAGCATAATAAACCAAAGCAAAATGCAAACTAGGACTAGCATCCACATCGCCACCATC
>Ga0102859_1000015_pt1 | contig 37934 bp, 39 predicted proteins | sample Colrivmet1371B02_FD_78439 | JGI IMG/M metagenome (GOLD analysis project Ga0102859, IMG submission 78439) | Estuarine microbial communities from the Columbia River estuary - metaG 1371B-02 | ecosystem: Environmental > Aquatic > Marine > Intertidal zone > Estuary | place: USA: Columbia River...
AGCAACCAAAGTTCCAACATTAGCTAGCAAAGTTCCAACGTTAGCGAGCAACGTTCCCTCAAGCACCATGGGCCTCGGCCAAGAAATCGACCAGTTTATTACGAAACGATTCGATGGAGGGGCCACACTGGAACGAATGATGCGCTATATGGATTAACACGGCCAGCTTATGAGTTGACTTATTTCTAAAAGCGAATGAAAAATATGAATAAATATTCATGTATCTACATCAATGAGTTAAATAAGCACGCTGCTTTTAACAGCCTTGCTACTGCAGGTAAATCCGTTGTTGACGCAGGTAGGTCCATTGCTTCAGTCACTAAACCTGTTGTATCAACTGCAGCTGATATTAATTCAGCCTCTCATGTTCCTCATGCGGCTCCATACGCAGGCTCCGCAAACTTTAAAAAAAATTACGCTTTAGGAGAGGGGATATCAAGTTTGGGGGGATTGGTCCATGAAGGAACCCATGCCCTAAAACACGTTGCACCAGCAGTAAGTCAATTGGCAACTAAAGCTCCGGCAGTAATTTCATCTGTTGCATCTGGGGTCGGCACAGCAGCAAAGTTTTTGGGCAGGGTTGCTCCATGGGCGTGGGCTGGAAACATGGCAATGGAAGCTGTAGATGTAGCAAGGGACCCACAAAAAGCAATACAAGACACAGAAAACGCACTAGAGGGTAAGGGGGGTTTGGCTCGTGCATGGCATGGTTTTACTAATCCGATTAAATCGGGGTTTACTGCTGCTAGCGGGCTTAATTCTTTATTTAACCCCTACAGCGAACACAACAAGTCGATAGCTGAAGGAGAAGAAAGAAACGCTAGATTAGATAAACAATATCAGGAAAGGATGGCCAATAGAAATCCATATCCTCCCCCCACAAGCGCTACATCTTCATTTTTGCCTCAACCAAAAGGTATGAGTCGGGCTCTCCCTTTTTCTCAGAATAATCCATCCTTACGTAACCCAGCAGGAAGTACGCAGCCCATACAAAAAACATCAAGTATTTTTAGCAATAAATCTGACACAGAGGGACAAAGATCACATGGATTAATCAAAGATATTTTATATGCAGGTGCAGGTGCAAAAATATTTGATGTATCAGAGGGGTCGGCACGAGGAAAATATGTAGCGTATCATGGAAGCACTCCAGAGGCGATGGAGCAAATGAGAAGAACTGGGATTAAAACGATGCAGGAGATGGCAGATGCCGGAAAAAGTCACACTGGAGAAGCGTTAAAAGCTTGGTCACCAGAGGTATTTGATGAGTCAAAAAATATGGCTTTTGTTGGAGACAAAGGTATTGCTAGGACTTTTATAAACCAGGCAGCAGTTGGAAAATTGCCAGTCGATCCAATGGAAAAAATGGAAGTGTTGCAGAATCTTATGAACAAAGATCGATGGAAATTTCTAAAAAACAGTTTCTTTGGTAGTCCATTGCGGACAGAGTTTTCAGTCTCTGAACTAGGAAAGAGGATTGTAGAGAATCCAGAAGCAGTCCAGGTAACAAAAAGATTAGGTAATGAGTTAGGTCCAATAATAAATCAGATGACAGGATTAGGTAGTTCAAGGGGCATAATAGGTGGAGTTAGGCCAGAAGAAATAGTTGGGAATAAAAACTTTAAATTATTTTCTATGTCTGGAATAAAAGCAAAACCACTTAGATTTGCTCGTGGATTTGGTGGAGTCTTAGCGGGTTCTGCATTGATTGCAACTGCACTTAAAAATAGATATGATTCTCTTAATAAGAAAGCATATGGATAAAACATCTTACCCAAACTGGTACGGAGCTGAAACAGGTAGTTATGCTGACTCTGGAAAGCCAGGAGTATATCATGGACTGCCAATAAGAGAGTCAGACGAAGTTGGCTGGTTTAAAAACCCCAAAAACTCGGTGCCTCGCAGCAAAATTAAAAAAATTATAGAAGAATTATCTAAGCTTAAGGGTGTTGACACAAAGTTTTATCCGCCAGCAGAGTATGAAAAAGATGGATTAGGTTTTGGGTGGACAGTAGACGAAAACAGAAGCTATGCCGATGACGATATGGTGAAAAAAATTGATGAAATTTTATATGGCAAAAATATGAATAAAGTTAGCTTTCTACCCAAGGTGGCAAAAGATGAAAAACCTGGTCTTTGGGCAAACATCAGGGCAAAAAAGCGCAGAGGGGAAAAACCAGCTAAACCTGGAGACAAAGATTTTCCAGATAAAGAACAGTGGAATAAGTTGACAAAGCAATCCTCTGACGCATCATTCTTGCCTAAGTTGGCAAAGTCACCAGCTTGGCAAAGATCTGAGGGAAAAAACTCAGAAGGTGGATTAAATGCTAAAGGTAGATCTAGTTACAACAAGGAAACAGGAGGCAATCTTAAAGCTCCAGTTACTGAAAAAAATCCAAGCGGGAAAAGAGAGACGAGGCAAAATAGTTTTTGTTCTAGGATGTGTGGAATGAAAAGCAAGAGAACTGGATCTGAAACTAAAAACGATCCAGACAGCAGAATAAACAAAGCTCTTAGAAAATGGAGATGTCGTTGTGGATAACAAAACTTTAATATACTTAAGCAAGCTTGCGGAACAACTTTCAACTAGCGTACCTAATGAAACGCCTGAAAATCTATATAATAGAATTGTTTCAAGAAAAGTAAATGTTGATCAATTTTTTAATAACGCCACAAACCACAATTGGGATATTCCAGGTATACCTGGGTTCCTATCTAAAGCGGTTTTTAGGAAAGCACAAAAGAATCCAGATCCATATTTAAAATCTCTTGTAGACAAAGCACCTAAAAATAGAGTAATAGATGCTATAAAAAGAAATCCTGATGCATTTAAAAACGTTTCTAATAAAATAACTGGGGCCAATAACGTAGCGTAAATACAAGAAGACGTATTAAAGTTATAATGAAAAAAGATATTTTCTCAGAGATGTTTCCGGGCCTAGATAAAAAAGCTTATATTGCCACCCCCCAGAAGTCTAATCCAATCCCAGCAATGAGAATGGGTAAGCTTACTTATGCATCTCCAGATGAAATAGAATACGAGATAATTTCTCCATCACATCTATATACTGAATCTACAAATCTTGCTCCAATGATGAGTACAATGAAGGGCGCAAGAGCATTCATGGCTGGAAAGTATTTCACCCAAGCACTTCCTATGGCTCAACCAGAGTCACCATTAGTAAATTCGATTGATCCAGATTCAGATGGCTCTATGGAGTCTACAATTGGCAAAAAGATAGGAATGAATTTCTCGCCAGTTGACGGAGTAGTAAGAAAGATAGAAAAAGACAGAATAACTCTATCAGACAAAGATAATAATAACTTTGAAGTAGAACTAAGGAACTACTATCCACACAACAGAAAAACATTCACTACTGACACGCCAATTGTTTCAGTTGGGCAACAAATTAAAAAAAGTGACCCAATATCTCATTCAAACTATGTTACTCCAGATGGTGATTTGGCTCTAGGCAAAAACTTAAGAGTTGCATTTATGCCAGGCAAACAAGGCGGTACTTTTGAGGATTCTATTACCATTAGTGAGGGAGCCGCACAAAAATTAACTTCATCTCATTTGTATGGATTTGACGTTGAAAATAAACTTGGGACTACTTCAAGCAAAACAAAGTTTATACAATTATTTCCCAATAAATATACTAAAGAACAATTAGATAAAATAGACGACAATGGGATGGTAAAAAGTGGAGCAAAATTAGACACTGGGGATCCAGTGTTTTTGTCTTTAGCTCCAAGAACTCTTAGGGCCGAAGACAGATCAAAAGGAAATCTACACAAAATCCTTAAAAAATCATTTATAGATAAAAGTCAAACATGGGAAAAAGCATCCCCTGGTGAAGTTGTGGATTCCGTTGAAACACGTAGCGGCCTATCAGTTAATGTCGCTGCAAATTTTTCAGCAAAACCTGGAGATAAAATTTCTTCTAGATTTGCTGCAAAAGGCGTAATTGGAAGAATAGTTCCAGATGATCAAATGTTTAAAGATAAAGATGGTAATACAGTTGATGTTTTAATTAATCCAGCGGCAATGATAGGAAGAGTTAATCCTGGGATGGTGTACGAAGCGTTACTTGGAAAGATAGCTACAAAAACGGGTAAAAAATACACATTACCGCATTTTTCAGAAGACTCGTTTCACGAGTACGTAAAGAATGAACTAAGTGTAAACGGCGTTAACGATACTGAAGACTTATTTGACCCCATGAATCAAAGGACTATTCCAAGGGTTTTAACAGGAGTACAAAATTTCTTAAAACTAGAGCATACTGCCGACGCAAAATTAAGTGCAATTGATGAGGGCGCGTCAGATCAAAATGAGCAACCAAGTAAGCCAGGTGGATCTGACAGCGCAAAAAGAATTGGTAACTTAGATATTATGGCTCTGCTATCTCATGGGGCGGTTAAAAATCTTTCAGATATTCAAAATTATAGAACAGGATCTAATCCAGATATGTGGAGAGCCATAAGGATGGGTGCATCACTACCAGCACCCAAAGTGCCATTTATCTACGAAAAATTTAAAAACACATTAATAGCCGCTGGAATTAATCCAGATAAATCTGGATCAAAGATCACTATAAAAGCGCTTAAAAAAGTTGATATAGATTCTTTAGTTGGAAATAGAGAAGTTAAAAATTCGTCAACTATAGACCCTAAAACAGGTTACCCGCTTGCTGGAGGTCTAATGGATCACGCCATACATGGGATAAGTGGTAAAGACTGGAGTTATATACAGCTTAATGAGCCCACTCCAAATCCAATACTAGAGGAGCCCCTTAGGAAAATACTAGACTTGACTGAACCGCAAATGAGAAAAGTATTGTCTGGAGTTGAGTCTATTGACGGAAGATATGGGTCAGATGCTTTGATGAAAAAATTTGAATCTATAAACTTAGATAAGATGGCAGAAGACCTTAGATCCAAAGTAAGAAATGGCGCAAAAACAACAAGAGATGACGCTATTAAAAAGTTAAATATTTTATCTGGAATCAAAAAACAAGGTCTTGAAAAAGATGACTTCTTCCTAACAAAAGTTCCTGTTCTCCCACCTAGTTTTCGACCAGTGTCTATTGCAGGAAAGATGATGCTGAGTGCTGACGCAAATTATCTCTACAAGGACTTGATGACAGCAAGAGACATGCACAGTAAAATAAAAAATGAATTAGGTGATAATTCAGCTGGAGATGAAAATCTTGCAATATATGATTCATTAGCAGCAGTAGTTGGATTAGGAGACCCACTCCACCCCAAGCTTCAACAAAAGGGAGTAAAAGGTTTTATAAAGCATTTATCTGGATCTGGTGGGCCTAAAACAGGAATGTTTTTATCAAAGGTTATTGGACATACTGTAAATACAGTTGGCAGAGGGGTAACTATACCTAGTGACGAATTAGACATGGACAGCATAGGATTGCCAGTAAAAATGGCATGGAAACTATATTCACCGTTTGTTATGAGGAGAATGGTAAAAAATGGAATGAGCGCACAACAAGCTGCATTAAATATTGAGCGCAAAACAGATTATGCAAAAAACTTTTTAGTAAAAGAACTAGAGGATAGGCCAGTAATGTATAATCGTGCTCCGGCTTTGCATAGATTTAATATAATGTCAGCTACCCCTAGGCTTGTGTCTGGAGACTCTATACAGGTTAGCCCACTAATTGTAAAAGGTTTTAACCTAGATTTTGACGGAGACCAAATGAATGTACACGTTCCTGTATCGGAAGAGGCAGTAAAAGAAGCAAAAGAAAAACTTCTACCATCTAAAAATTTATTATCTATTAAGGACAACAAAATATTCTATGCCCCATCGCAGGAGTTTATACTGGGGTTGTACAATACAACAGGCAAGGGGAATGGCAAATCAGCTACAAAATTTAATAGCGCTTCGGATGTTATAGCCTCTTACAGGCGCGGAGAAATATCAATGGACACACCAGTAAGTATTGGTGCATAATATATAAAATAAATGAATAAAGTACCGACAATATTATTTGACGAAAAACGTGCTGGGGTCTTAGACATTGTTAAAAAAGTTGCTCCATCAGTGTTAGGTGGCGCTGTTACCTCGGGAGGTATGGATTATCTAGCTCACGGAGGAGACTACAGTGACGTAGACTCAAAAAGAATTGGCATGGGCGTATTCAATGCTCTTCTAGGTGGAATGGGCGGACACGCTATAGCAAACAAAAATCTTCTGCAAGGCGTTGGTACGATTGCGCTGGCCCCTACAAAAGACGTAGCCTTTGCGGCAATACCAGCAATTGATCAATTTCAAAGCACTCAAAAAACAATACAGGACGAAGCTCAAAAAAGTCTTTTACAGAAGTTGTCCCCTGCGGAGAAGGTTATATTATTGGCCGCAGGAGCTGGATTATCTGCTCTTTCTATACCTGCGTTAATGAACTTAAGTAATGCAGCAAAACGAGTAGGAGATGGAAGATCAATAAGAGTTAGCACAAGCCTAAGAAAGAGACCCAATCAAACTAGCGACTTAACTATAAACGTCAAAAATGAAGACGAAATAAGTGACCAATTAGATCAAAATCAGCCCAATCAAGCTCAATCCAATTTACCCGAAAAGCCAAAAGGATTGTTAAGTAGAGTTTTTAATTTTTAATTTTTATGGCAGACCCAATTCTAGGAGACCAGCAATTTATCCCTAATCAGTTGTCTACTGACTATAGAACAAGATTTTATAGGGACCCGTCAATTGGCGTTATGTCAGTTCAATACTCTACCGATGGAGGAATTTCTTGGAAACAGTTTATTAGCCAGCCTCCGTCCATAGCCACAGAGGGATGGATTCCAACACTGTCTGCAACTGGAGACATAATATGGAAACCAATTACATCTTTAATAACTTCTATTTTGTCGTCAACAAGCGGGTCAACAACTGGCTCTACTCCTTCATCATCTAAATTAAATTGGGCTGATTTTTCCCTGCCTGGAACAATTAGCGCTGGTAGCGAATTCGGATACTTTTCGGTTCCAGCCTCTTTATCTCTATCTTGCTACGGTGCTCAAGTAAGTATATTTTCCCCAACCTCAACTGATGCAATTACGATTGGGGTAATGATTGACACTGAAATAAACCCAAGGCAAACTATTGTACTACCTAAAAACGGCATGATCATTAATCCAATTTTTGATTCTGCAATACCATTGACAGCATCACAAACAATAAAATTAAAAATAATTTCATGTCCAGAGAATGAGGGAGAGTTTTTAGTGTGTAGACTATTATTTAATTACTAATCATATGAACAAATTCAATCTAAAATTATTAAAAGAAGTAAAAGAAAAATTAAACCCTAAGACAGCTTTTGTTGCCTCTCCCCAAACGCAGCAAGCTATTTCAGCAGCGCAGCAACAGGGCGCCATACAACAAACGCAGCCAGCTCCCGGAACAGAAGAAAATCCACAAATTGGGTTTCCAGAGTTAGCACAATTAATACAACAGGGGCTTCAGCAAATGTTAGAGATGCAACAGCAATCTATGCAATTGATGCAGCAATTATCGGTAGAAATACAGGCAATGAAAATGGGCGGCAAGGGTGGAGAAAAGAAAAAAAGTGTGCAAGAAAGACTTGACCAAATGGAGGGTTTTATGGCACAACTTACATCAGGAGCAGACCAAGGCGAGCAACAAGCCACGTCACCTGATCAACAACAAGGTGCAGAATCCACACCGCCAGACCAACAACAAATGATGCCGCCAGAACAAGCTGCTCCACAAGCTTAATGGAAGATCACTCTCTTAGAGTAATAGTAAAAAACAATCCACTTGGTAAGCCTCTACTTAATTCAAGGGAGGCGACAACAATAGAGATTAGAGACAGAGACGGGGAATTAGCGTGTTTAGTTGCGTTAATGCCTAAAAGTCCCGTTTTTGTTGTAACAAAAGATAGCGACCAAGATTTTGTTAATTTTGCTAAAACCCTTGGAGTAAAATTAACTGAAAAATTTGATTAAATTAAAATACGTTTAATTAATAAAAAAACAAACAACACACAGAAACAACAAATGACACAAGACGAACAAAAATGGGCACATATCGAAAGGATTACTTCTGCAAAATCCTATGCGAAAAAAGAACAAAATAACAAAAAACAATTTGAGCTATACGAGCAAAAAATTGAAAGCCTAGAAAAGCAATTAAATGTATTTAAGTTAATTTCCTCCTCAAAGAATACTGATAAAGAAATTTCAATTAATTCTAAATCCAAGACAGGCGAGGCTACAGCTTTTGCAATTGCATCTGACTGGCACTCCGAGGAAACAGTGGATCCAGACACCATAAACAACCTAAACCAATATAATCTGGATATAGCCGAAAAACGCATAGAAAATTTTTTCGGAGCTGTTTTGAGACTTACTGAAATTGAAAGAGCTGGGACAAATATTGATAACTTGGTCCTAGCTCTTCTTGGCGATTTTATGACTGGATATATTCACGAGGAGTTAATGGAGGGCAATAGCCTATCTCCAGTGGAGACTTTGATATGGGTAAAAGATAAAATAGTTAAGGGTATTAATACCCTTAGAAATAAAGGTAAGTTTAAAAAAATTATAATTCCTTGCTGCTTTGGTAATCACGGCAGGACTACAATGAAGTCCAGAATAGCAACTGGGGCAAAAAACTCTTTTGAGTGGTTAATGTATAAATGGCTCAGTGAATCCATTACTGATGGTGTAGAGTGGCAAGTTGCTACTGGATACCACACTTATTTAAATATATACGACAAGACCATAAGGCTGCACCATGGCGATTCGCTTTCTTACCAAGGGGGCGTGGGGGGATTGACCATTCCAGTAGAAAAAGCAATAGCACAATGGAATAAGGGCAGGTCAGCAAACCTTGATGTATTTGGCCACTGGCATCAAATGCAGCAAAATCCTAAATGGGTAAGTAATGGATCTTTAATTGGTTACAGTCCATATGCACTTAAAATTAAAGCGTCGTATGAGCCACCACAACAAACATTTTTCTTGTTTGATTCAAAGAGAGGTAGAACTGGAACTTGGCCAATTTTCGTGTAATAAAATTAAAAAAATAATATACATGAAAAAAAATAAAAATTCCAATAATTGGGAAAAAGCAAAAAACAAGATCAACCAAAAAAAATATAGCCTACCAGATGGGTGGGACTCAAGAGATGTAGTAGCAGAACAATTAAAGTGCGATCCAAGCAAGGTATCAGAAATACTTTCATTTGGAATAGACTCTGGAGATATTCTATGTAAGCAATTTTACGTATGGGATCAAGTCAGGGGTAGAGCAGTAAATAAAACATTATACAAAGAGAACTTTAATCATGATGAGAATAACGCAAAATGCGTTTGTCAATCTAACCCATCAGAGAAAAACATTTTTAATGGTGAGCTTAATGGACCCGTAAAAAGAGTATATAGCCGACACAGAAAAATACAGGGTACACTTTATCAAGATAAGACCGTTACATGGGATAACGGTAAAATATCCTCTCCCAGCGCATCATCCTGGAAAAAGCGCGATATATATATTCTCTCATAGAGGCTATCCCTATATCTGTCTTGAAACCATTGTTCAAGTGCAGTAAAATACAAAAATGACCACAACTGTTGCCAGGTTAATATTTAATTCAATAGTGCCAGAGAAACTCAGGAGCGACATCCCTGATGATCAGCCAATTGGGTCACAGGAGTTAAAAAATGTTTTACAGAGAGTTGCTGAAGAACAACCAGAGCAATATAAAGATATATCATTTAAATTAATGAGGCTGGGGTCTAAAGGCGCAGTAGAAACTGGCAGTTCTTTCTCTATGCAAGACTTAGAGTCTCCAATAGATAAAAAAAAGTTATTGGATGAAGTTTCGCAAAAAGAGAATGATATTTTTTCAAACAGTAAACTTACTCAAGAAAACAAAGAAGACCTACTAGTTAAAATGTACGATAAGTATTCTTCTAAGATGCCGGATCTCATATTTAATGCATCGATGAAAAAGGGTTCAAATCTTGCAAAAATGGTTGCGTCAGGAGCAAGAGGAAATAAAAGTCAGTTAAATAGTAATATAGGTGCAGACTTTTTGGTAACTGACCAATTCAACAGACCAGTGCCAATTGGCATAAAAAGTTCGTACACTGAGGGGATGTCCCCAGCTGAATATTTTGCCGCAAGTTATGGTACTAGAGCTGGACTTATCGCAACAAAATTCTCTACGCAAAACTCAGGATTTTTAGCCAAGCAAATCAACGCTTCAGCAATGGATCTTTTAGTCACTGAAGACGACTGCGAAACTAAAGCAGGTATCCCTGTGTCAACTGGAGACAAAGAAAATATTGGATCTGTATTGTCAAAGGGGTTTAATGGTTATAGCTCAGGAACAATAATAACAAACAAAGTTTTACAAGATTTACAAAAAACTGGTAGACCTCAAATATCTGTAAGGTCCGCTATTACCTGCAGTGCAAGCAATGGCATTTGCTCCAAGTGTGCGGGAGTTAGAGAAAGAGGAAGGCTTCCAGCCCTGTCTGATGCCATAGGGCTCGCAGCAGCTAGCGCTTTAACTGAGCCATTAAGTCAGTCACTTCTTTCAACTAAGCATTCAGCTGGCGTAGCTAATGCATCAAAGGTTACTGGATTTAAAGCAATTAATTCGCTATTCCAGGTACCAGATACTTTTCCAGACAAAGCATCACTATCTGAATCTGACGGGACTATAGATAAAATAGAGCAATTACCACAAGGCGGGTTTAATATTACGGTTGGTGGAAAACAGCATTTCATATCTCCAGAGCATGAGATTTTAGTAAAACGTGGAGACAACATCGAAGCTGGAGATAGATTATCTAGCGGAATGATAAACCCCTCTGATATAGTTAGGCTAAAGGGCGTTGGGGCTGGAAGGCTAAACTTACTAAAACAAATTCAAGACACATTTAAAGAGAATGGAATAAATGTTTCAAGGAAGAACGCTGAAGTTGTTACAAGGGCAGTAGTTGATCACGTAAAAATAGTAGACGCAGATGAGACAGACGGATACCTTCCAGATGACACAGTAGAGTATAGTTCATTTAGCAAAACATACAAACCACGAGAAGATTCAGTTTACGGCGACCCTTCAAAGTCTATTGGCAAATATTTAGAGGCACCAGCATTACACTATACAATAGGTACTAGAATTACCCCAAGTGTTGCAAAGCAGCTAAACGACATGGAAGAGACACAGGTATTGGTTTCAGACAAGCATCCGTCATTCAACCCAGTAATGGTTAGATTGATGGAGAACCCATCTTATGATAAAGATTGGATGTCACAACTAGGAACATCGTATGTTCAAAAGAATTTGAAGAAAAACGTAATAAGTGGAGATGTAAGTACAGACATACATGGGACAAATCCGCTTCCTGGGTTGGCTTACGGTAAAGAGTTCGGTAAGCCGCCAAAAGGAGTTATTGGGTACTAGGGGGCATATATTTAGTTATGTAAATCGGCCATAATATATTAGTAGAAGTATTATAATATATGCTTCGCTATAACATTAACCAAAACATAATTAAATAAAAATGAACGTTATAACAAAATCAGCAAAAAAAACGGCAATTTATTTTGTCTATTTTATCCCTTGGGTCTGCATGATAAGTGCCATTACTGGCACTTTAATGTGGTCCTTAAACATACAGGACACATGGGAAACGGCAGCTAAGATTGTAGTATTTATTACTCCAATCACGGGATTTATTGGGTTATATATCCCAGTATTTGCAGTTCAGTTGTTTCCGCACCTTGAATTCTGCAAAATGCCAAGAGATATTATAGGCATGATGTCTCGGGAAATAGTTTCCCAAATACCAGCATTAATTGCTTGGGGCATTGTCCTATCTCTAATATCGCCGTTGTGCACGGCGGTATACATTGTAAGCAACCTGACACTGCTGGTTATTGCAGTAGTGTCAATAGTAATGCTTACAGAAGAGGAAGAACAGCAAACACAGCAATAATAACATGAATAATGAATACCAAAAAAAAATTATTGTTGTGTTATTGATGACAGCCATTGTTGCGTTTGTAGTTATCCGCGCAATAATAGAAATTGGAGCCGCAATAGCGACTCTAGTGGTGTCTTGCATTGGCTTGGGGGCTATAATAATAGCCTCCCTAGCTAGTCTGTTAACTATTATTTATTCGGTTTTGGCTATAGTAGGTACTACATACATATGTGTCTATATAGCTAAAAAAGTAATTAATAAAAATAAACCAAAAGATAAATAAATTAAAATATGTCAACAACACAATCAACAACTCAATCAACAACTCAATCATTGTTCAGAAAAATAGGTAATGGTTTCATAACAGTTCTCAGTGTCACTGCAGATGCAATCATTAGGTCTGAGAGAACAGATATTGAAAGGTATCTTGATCGGCAACCTAATCTAAAACTAATCTCATCTTCAGACACAAAAACCGTGTACAGAAGAATATGTGGTGGATATACCATTACAATCCAACAAGAGAAGGAGGACTGAACATAAAACACCCCTTGGCTAGTTTTCTAGCCAAGGGGGTTTTTATTTTTTACATAAAATATACTAGCTTTTTTTTACATACTGAGTATTATAAAAATAAATTCTTTTACTTAATAGAATTTTAGTTCAAAATAATTGTTTAAAAAATATGCCAAACCAATTGCAACAAATAGAGCAAAATTTATCAGAAATTGCCGTATCATTGATTTCTGAGAAAAACCCAAACTTAATGGAGTATTATTTGGGTTTTGACATAATAGATAAGAACGATGACGGCACAAGAGCCGCAGGCATAATGGGATTTAAAATAGGTGGACAATTAGTGTATGTTCCAGTGTTCTTCCTTAACGGCAAGGTTAAGGGTACTGAAGTAATGTACCTTAAGAATTCAGATACATTTGTTGCAAACAATGAAAATTGGGTTAATTATATTGCAAATCAAAACCCCCAAGACATTGGCGAGCCATCAAACGAAAAACCACTGCCAGACGTGGAGGGAAACAATTCTTTAAGAATTTTTACAAGACCCCCAGCAAGTGCAAACAGCAAAGCTGCAAACTGGCAAGATATTACTACAGCTGCCTTGACTGGCGGACTTGCTGGTAGCGCAATTGGAGGAGCTGGTCTTTTAATTCGTAGATTTTTAGAAACAAAGAAAAACGAAAATCAAGTTAAAGCAAATAACGGGCAAGAATCGCCAAAAATTATTTCTGATCAAGAAGTGTCACCTCTTAATCGGAAATTTTCCGATCAAGAAGTGAAAGACATGACCCCAGAACAAAGAGGGGATGATTTTGACAAACTCAATGACGAAATTTATGGATCAGGTAACTGGAGAACAGAGGATTACAGTAAGCCTAAAAGTAAAACCGCTTCAAGAGAAGTTTATGATCTTTCAGTAGACGAATTTATTGATACGGAAATGGCTCTCGCAGAGCCAGAAAAAGATTTAATAGATTTCTTAAAACAAGCAGGATATGAAACGTACAAACATTTCATAAAAATCGCCACGGATAATCCAGAGATCTTAAAAGCTGTATCTAATATTTACTCACTAGATGAATTAAAAATCGAGTTTGCAAATAAAAAAGTTGCATCAGAAGAAACAGAAAATACCCCCAAAGATACAGACATTACTGGTTCTATTAGACTGATTAAATCTGCTGAATTGATGAATCTCAAAATGGAGATGTCAACGGAAGAAAAAACAAAAACAATAAAGAATGGCTACGTCATAAAAGACGAAAGACCAGAAGATCAAAAAAGTGATTTATACTTGGGAGACTTTAGAGAAGTATTTAATCAAGTAACTGAAACAGGTTATTATGAGATTTTAAACTGTTGCGGAGACATAGTTAAAGCAATTGTTCTTGTTGCTCCAAAGGCAATAACCGATGACAGTAATTCATTAGACAACAGCGGGACAGGTTACACCACTCAAGCTGTAATTGATCCAGAGAATGGGTCAGTAGAATGGGCATCTAATCCAGTCTACTATAAGGCTGGAGCGAGCATCGCAGACAAGCTAGACGAAGACGAAAAGGTGGAATTAATGAAAGACACTGGAATTGATCCAAAGTCTGCAGAGATTCGCAAAAAATATTTCCTTCTAGATAAAAATTTTAGAGCTTACGGACCTTTTTCTGTTTCAGATAAAATGAAAGAAAGTGGAAAAGTAACACTTGAAGTAGAGCAAGACCACATCCCCCAATACAACAGTGCGTTATTGTCGGATTACGGTACCGGAAAAAGATACAATTACGGGTTCTGTGGACATTGGGGACAAAAAGCTTTTATAAGAATTATAGAGAAAGAAGACGGATTGCCGCAGTTCACAAAGGGCAATATAGTATTTATTCCAAAGAATTGTAAATTAATAGAAATAAAAGATAAATACAGCGCTTCGCAAGAAAAGTCTAATATAAATAAAATTAAGCCAGGAGACGACAAAACGTTAAACTCACTTCTTTCTTCAAGAAGGGGAGAATTGGTTGCGGTAGGTAAAACAGCTAACTTTGATGTAACTGTTTTATTTGGCAAGCAATCGCTATCATTCAGAGATAGGTCTGAAGTTGTTTTTGATTTGATGAGCAGAGCTGGATTGCGAGAGCAAGACGCAGAAAAAATAGCTTCTGAAATATTCGAAAACAAGAGTCGAAAAATATCTGGGTGGGCCTTACCAAAGTCAGATAAATTAGCTTATCCATCTTTCATTACTCCAAGCGGACAAGGTGGCGCAGCTAGAGACGGTACCCCAATTACCAATCAAGAATCCACAAGGCAAGAGATGATTAGCCCTGGCGTGCCACCAACTAGCGCAACCGAATTGGACAGTGGACAATGGAATCAAATAACAAAAGAAGATATAGATTTCTTACAAAGAGCGAGCGATAGTAACTCTAGGCAGGTATTTGACCCAGGAATGATTGGAGTACTTACAAGAACCTCAAGGTCTCAGTCAATTGTACAAGATTATATTCCTGAATTGGTTGATAACCTAGATAGAATGTCTAGATTGTTACTCATGTTCTATTGGCACAATTCTGATTTTGCTGAACAATATGGCATAGATGAAATGGCCGATTTTGAAGACTTACTTCTTTCAACAATAAAATCAACCGCAAAAATTGTTTTATTTTTGAAACAAAGATCAGTAGAGAATTCAACAACGAGCACAGATGCTCTTTAAAAAAAAATGAATAAATACACACACACATATATAAACGAACTGCAAAAAAACGCTTTCTTTGGTAAAATACTAAGGGGGGCGGGGCAACTAGCAAAACCATATCTAGATGACGCACTAAGATTAGGAAAACCACATCTAGATGACGCAGCGACATTAGCAAAACCATATCTAGATGGCGCAGCTGCAGCAGGAAAATCAATTTTAAGGGGTGGGGATGACCTTGTACAAGGGTATGGTCATGGACTTGGAGCAATGATGGGAGACTACTCAAAAATATTGACAAATAAAAATAAATCAATTTGGGAAAAAGTACTTGGTCTTAGCGAGAGAACCATTAATGGTGGTGCCGAAAGATGGTTTGATAATGCAATGAACGGTACGAATAGCCCAAGAAGTTTTGCGGGTGGAGTAGGAGACTTTGTGGGAGCCCATACACCACTTGGGCTTGCATTAACTGGATTATCATCAAGTGCATCAAGTTTTTTACCTACACCTAAAGAAAATAGATTGGGAGATGCAGGAAGAAAAAATGAATAAATACACTGAAATATATCTAAATGGATTAGACGACAAAAGAGCTTGGATCGGTAAGGCGATAAGCTCTGGGTTAGGTGCAGCATATCAAGCTGCTAAACCAATCGTATCTCAAGGACTCAAAGATACATTTACATCAGCAGTTGGAAAATTAAGTCGAGGAACTAAATTAACGGCTTCAGCATCAAAGTCACTTGGAGCTACAACACTGGATTTTGGAAAAGGATTGGGATCTGGAATCGGCACAGTAGGTAAAGATTATTTAAATATATTAAAAACACCTGGAATGCCAATAGGTCAAAAAATATTAAGTTTAGGTGGTACAACATTATCTACCCCAGGTAAAATGCTAGGCCAAAAGCCCATTTCGGCAATTAGTGCGGGAGAAATAGTTGGAGCAGCCACCCCACTGATTGCCGCTGGATATGGAGGATATTCTCTATTGCCAGAAAAAGAATATTTACCCAGGGTTCCTGCATCGAGAACTACTTTCTTGCCTAGCCATGAAGAATCTTCCTATTTTAGGGACTTGTACAAAAATAGAACTGGGCGTAGCCTAAGTCAAAAAGATATAGATATAGCCACGATAAGAAAATGAACAAATACACAAAAACAGCAAATATGCTAAATATACTACCACCCAGCATTTTGGCACCCCGTGAAGCCAGTGGCTTCAAGAGGTCACCCCTTGCAGCCACCCCTCCAGTTCCCTCTGCAGTTCCCTCTGCAGTTCGCTCTGCAGTTGCGACTCCGCCTCAAGACCCACTGTTTTCCACCAGAATTTTGGAACCCCTTCCAGCCACCCGTCGAGTTCCCTCTGCAGTTTCGACACCTCAACAAAAAAAACTGATTCAGGAAAATGCCCCGGCAACCCGGAATCCGGCTACGCCGTCGGCTACGCCGCATTCCCGGGTCAGCTTTTTGGCACCCCTTGCAGCCACCCCTCCAGTTTCCTCTGCAGTTGCGACTCCGCCTCAGGCTGCACAAACACAAACATCAGGTGGTCCTAGTGACGCATTCCTTAAAAAAGTTATGGGCAGCTATAACAGTAAATCTTCGCTAGACCGAAGAAAAGCGGACGCTATTAGAAGAGTTTACAAATCAGGAATGACACCAAATCAAATATATGCCGACAAAGGATATATTGCTGCAAGCCGCAGAGTTAAAACCGCTGGGGCATGGGACACTACAAAAGACATTGCTAAAGCACTTTTTGTTGACCCAGCTGTAGATACATACACAAATTCCGTAGATGCATATAATTTAGCATCAAAGGGTGATTACTGGGGCGCATCTGGAAAGGGGTTAAAAGCATTAGGAAATGGTGCGCTGACTGCAATGACTCTTGTGCCAGGTATAGGGTGGGGCGGTAAATTGCTTGGAACAGGAATAAAAGGACTAGCTGGGGGAAGCAAACTACTGGGGGCCACTAGAGCAGCTGGAGCACTAGGCAATTTAGAGAAAGGTGTAGTTGCAGCTTCTAAGTTTCCAGCAAAAGCGATTGGAGATGGATTTATTGCAAAGGGGGTAATTGGGGCAAAACCACTTTATCAAGCAGCTCCAGGTTCAGGAATTGGTCGGCAGGTATGGACTGGAGCCAAAAACATTGGTGTTCCACTAGCCGCTCAACAAGGATTAATTAGTGGGGGGGACTCTATGTATAACTCTAGTACTACTGGCAAGACGGACAATCTACTTTCAAATGAAAAATTCCAAAGAATTGTTGGGCCCAAGATACTTTCTCAAATTCAAGATATGCCAACCAATGAAAGAGCAAAATTATTGGCAAAGATGAATCAGCAGAAATCCATGATGGATAGAGTAAAGTAAGTGAGTAGTATCAAAAAATTCTCAAGGGACTTTAGTAAAGACCCCGATTACTCACCGTCTTGGAGAGCTAATCAAGCATTTGAATATAGAAGGGTGCACAGGGAGCTAATAACAAGAGGTGAAGAAAATTTTGTTGTAATACCAAAAGACGAAAACGATAAATATGTAGTAGATTATTTTTCGCTATTAGTTAATGGAGTATGTAGATATCCAGAGGTTAAGTATGCTCATTCTTGTTTCTCAACAAATCATAGTAGGGGATTTGGAACAAAAATACAGGCAATGTTCCTTGGGCAAAAAAGCATAGAAGAAATAGCAGAAAGTTTTAAGACAGAGAAAACAAACATAGAATGTTATTTAAAAATATTTTTTGACGTAATAGATTATTTAGATTGTGAAACATTAATATATTCAATTATTGCTCCATACGATAGATGGAAGGAAACTCCACAAGATGTAATAGCTAGTTCAATATGGATGGGTTTATCTTATTCTTTTGGCTGGGACTCTTCTAAATACATTCTTGAAAGAAGACTGAATGTCACTAATGAAATTTCTTCTAAATTAACGGCAGCAATGAAGAACTCACTAGAGCTTCAAGCTAGCGAATACGTACTTGGAGTAAGATTAGTTAATCATGCAAGACCTAGCGATTTCGATAGACACATAGCTTATACAAATGCATTGAGCTTGTCAGAGCAAATGAGAAGCGGAGAAGACTCTGTAAATGGAGATTTATTCAGAAAAGCCTTGTGGGATGGAATGAAAGAGGTATCATCTTCATTAAGTTATGATGACCCAGCAAGGCAACTAATTGGGCAAAAAGAAAACGAGATTAGAAACAAAGGTAAAAAAGAAATCAAACAATTAGAATATTTTACTCCACAACCTTTATAATTTACAGTAATATATAAAACTATGATCTACGAGCGAATTGAAAAATCACTTACTGAAGCGATAAAACTTCATAACGAAGGGGAATCCGCAAATGACAGTATTGTTAAAGTTGCTAGGCAGAATGAACTTAATCCAGAAACCATAAGTAGAGTAGTGGAGGCATTTAATATAGCAAAAACCAAAGCTTATGTTAAGTTAGCTTCTGATAAGTCTGGTGATTTTGAGTTGGCTGATAAGCAAAATGTTATTAAATCAGTTTTTAACGACTCTAGTATTTCAAACAAAATTTCGCATAACGTAGGCTTTTCTGATTTTGATGGATTTTCTGAGAGCAACACATTTGATAAAAACGCTGATGAAATTATTAATGTTTCCAATACATCAGAAATTCCGTTGGAATCAAAAATTAAAAAAGCTTTTAATATAATTGAAGAAGACAACAGAAAGTTGTCACACATGCGCGACTCAGTAATTGAACAAAAAGAAAAATTCATTTACTCTTTTGACCAAGCATGTAATTTACTGGAATATACAGAGGAAAAAGAAAATATAGCCAAGTATGCTTCTGAGATATTTTTCCAACATGGAGACAATCCAACAGCTGGCAAAATTTTATCTTTAGTTGCTAAAGTAGCTAATATTGATTTTGATGATCTATCTGAAAAAGTTGGTTCAATTTCTGATTACGACGATTCCAGATTTTTACAATTATTTGATTCAATGGTTGACTCAGAAGATAACTATAGTACAAAAACTAAAGAATTTAATACATCCTTACGTAGCTCAGTAATTAAGCAGGCCGAGCTTAGACAGATGTTATATAAAGTTAGCGGACTTGAATCACAAAAAGATGCATCAAATTTGATGTGGAGACCAGGCAAAGGAGATGTTGTTTCAAATGGCAAATTTTCTGAATTTCCTGATAACCTTATTTCTGAAATAAGTTCCGACCTTTTTAATTCTACGGTAAAAATTGCTGAATCGGGTTCCTCAAGTGGATCAGCATCTGGACTACTAAACAAATTAATTAGTGTCCCTCAACCCGACTCGCAATATAAATCATATTCAGATAAAGCTGACGAAGGGTTTTTAGCTAAAGCAAAAGGGCAAGAAAGCCCATTGAGTGAACAAAAATTTAAAGCTGAAATAGCAGATTTGAAAAGACATGCTTTATTAACTGAATTAATGAAAGATGAAATAATATCTCAGCAATCTCCAAAAGATGTTGAAAATGCATATAACACTTTGGCCCAGCTAGCACCAAGAGTCAGCTTAATGCCTGATATCACAAGATCTATATTGAGACAGGGCACAGGCCAAGTAATGGATCCACATTTTGCTCAAGTGCTTGTATCACTGGAGGGGAATCTATCCGGTAATAGGTCACCAGTTAATAAGCGCTAAAATCTGATATATCGAGAATTTATGGAAATCTATAACGTATTAAAGAAGGTAGAACAAAAGCTGGCTAACTCTAATGAGTACGATTTAGCTAAACAAAAATTAGACTCTGAAATGGGAGACCTTGCTTTAACTTGCATAAAAAACAAGAGAGCCATGAGTATATCAAACAATAGTGAGCACAATAAAAATGCAAATATTGATTTGACGTCAATTAAAGATAAAATTGTAAATTCAGCTAGCTCACTAAAAAATACACTAGAAAATACGCCAGGAGCAAAAACACTTGGGTATGGGTTGGGTGGAATGGGGATTGGTTCGTTATTGGGTTCGTATTTAACTTCTGACAAGTCAGAAGATGAAACAGATGAACAATACAAAAACCGCAAAATGGAGTCAGCAGTAACTGGCGGAATTGCTGGTACAGCCCTTGGAGCTTCAGCTCCATCTGTCTTAAATACAATTAAATCATTTATTAATTCAGGAAATCAACCAGAAAGCGGTATATCCAAAATTACTGATTCTGTAAAAGGATCAATAATTAACCCAACAACAGCTACTGTTGCAGCGGGCGCTACAGGTGGAGGAGCATTAAATAAATTTTTAAGCTTTTTAGATAAGGATCAAATAGCTGTACTCACAGGGAAAATTCAAGGGGACGTCGTTAAAGATGCTCCATTTATTAAGGCAATAAATGAATTTAAGGGTAAAACGCCTCTTATTGGACAAGTTCCGCCAATCAAGATTCCATTTAAACCAACGATAGCTCAAAAGTTATTGCCACAAAAATTATTGCCAATGTTAAATAAAATATTATCACAATCAAGCAGAGGGAAAATGTTAATAGCGGGTGGAGGCCTTACTGCATTATTAGGCAAAAAATATTTAGACACATCAGCATTTAACGAATCAGCTTTTGAATAATGAGAAAACTAATATTCAATAATTCATTTGATTATCCAGAGGCCGAGCATCTGGTCAAAATAATTGACAACCCAGATGATAGATCCAAGATAGCCAACTCAGTAAGAAATGAGTGGGGGGATATACAGCCCATAAAGAATCATGCAATTATACATTTAATTGCTTTAGGCTCTTTTGAGAAAACTGGCAGTAACTTAAATTTTGACGCCTTTGAAGAAGAGGTATGCAAGAATTCGCACCCCACTTTTACAAAGAAGGCTAAACTGTATAGGCACCACAACAGCAAAGTACCAGACGAACAAAGAGACGGAGACGTGATTAAATCCTCGTACAACGAAAAAATGGGAAGAGTTGAATTAGCTATTGCAGCTAATATAGACAAGTGCGCTGATTGGCTTGGAAAAGTAGAAAAAGGCGGAGAAGTAAAATTTTCAATGGGATGGCACTGCGATAATGACATTTGTTCTATCTGCGGCAATAAAGCAAAAACAGCTAGCGAATATTGCATGCACGTCAAAAAGGGAGCAGAGCATCCATATGGTCGTAATAAAATATTGCCAGATGGAAGAAAATGTTTTGTTTTCAATAGAGAGGGATATTGGAATGATATATCTTACGTAGATCGTGGTGCAGACATGATAGCAATGGATTTAGCCAAAATTGCTGGCATAGATCTTTCGGAACCTGTCGGCGGTGCAGAATTAGCTGAATTAATGGAGAACCGAGTTTTATCAACTTCTAAATTAGCTATTGCAGAAAAGTTATCTAAAATACAGAAGTACATTGATGCAATGGGTGTGAACGCTCCAACTGGAGTAATTGATAAAACAGATTTAAGTGAATCAGCAATTAGAGAGCTACAGGAAAAAGATCCAAAACAAATGTTTGCTGCATTATCTAAGGCTGGCGCATTAATGTCTTTTAGGAATTTTTATAAATTAGCATCTGGATCTAAATACGAACAATTTAAAAAAAGCATAGATGAAGCAGAACCAGTACTAAGAGAGTGCATAAGACAGGAATTAAAGCAGGCCTCAAACCTGGAATTAATTTCTTCTATTCACGATTATGATTCTTCTGATTCCCTTAATTTAAGGTTGACACCTAAAACATTATTAGAGTTAAATAAGTTTTCTTGTTCGCCAAGCGTCCAGGAGGAAAAAATGAAAGTAGCGGCATTATCTGACGACTACAGTAACACAACACAAACAAAAATAAATTCAAAGTCTCGCGCATTAGTAAGACAATATTTAGCATACAAAGTGGCATTTTTAAATGATACATTATCTAGTGAGGACGTTATCTTAAACGCACTTATTTTAAATTAATGTAAAAAAAGATAGACACGCACAACAATCTAAAATAAAATAAAAACAATATTATGAGTAAAAGAAAAGTAGCAAAATTCAATTCAGTTCTTGAAGATTTTCGTAGATTTATCGGAGAGTCTAAAGAAGCACAAGAACAACAAGGTAAATCAGAATCCTCCGTAGGCGATGCCGCAAGCGACAAAGAAGTTGTTGATGCACTCCCAGGTGGAGGAAAAGGCAAAGGTAGCACAACCGATCCATTATCGAATATTGGGGTTGAGGCAACGCAAAAAGCTAATGGAACGTCAGAGCCATCAAAAGAAGAGCCATCTAGAAAAGAATGCGCTCCATCGAGTAAGGTGGCATCTGAAGACTCAGCAGCTTCTGATTTAGTAAATAAATTGCTCGAGAATATAAAACTAGCTACAGAACAACTTGAAAAATCCGCCACAAGCCACATGGAAGACGCTAAAGAGGATGCTAAAGAAGACGCTGAAGACGAAGCTGAATCAGCTAAAGAGGATGAAGAAGAGGCATCAGAAGATTCAGATAGCGATATCAAAGAAGAGAAGGAAGTTAAAAAAGAAGAAAAAGTTGCTTCTGAGAACTCAATTGATGAAGACGCTTTAGCAGAGAAGATCGCATCTCACTATCGTAATGTTTCCGTTGGATACGAGCTTGGAAAATTTTTGTTCGAATCTCTTGGACGTAAGGTTGCAGCTGACGAAGCTCAAGAAGTGCCAATGGCTCCAGAGGCTGAAGCCGCAGCACCAGAGGCATCAGCATCTCCAGAGGACGAAATTCAATTGATCTTATCAGCTCTTCAAGAAATGGTTGCAAGTGGAGAAGTTACAGAGGAGCAAGCTCAACAAGTATTAATGGAACTGCAGTCAGCTATTGAGGGTGGACAAAGCCCGAGCGGAGAAGCAGCACCAGAGCAAGCAGTCGAAGAAGCTCCAAAGACAGCTGGGCAAATTTTTTCTCAAGATCAGATTTCTGAAATCGAATCAAACATCAATAAAAAGGTAGCTGAGTGGGTTTCAGAAGGTAAAACTGACAAAGACATTACTGAACTAGTTAAACAAGCGGCCATGTCTGACGCAGACATCCTTGTTAAGCAAGCAGAAGATTCTTCTAATGCACAAGATGTTAATAGAAAAATTGCCGCACTTGTAGAGCTTGGGTACTCTGATGAAGAAATCAGTTCCATAGTTAAGCAAGCTACAGAAGAGCAAGAGATCGTAGAGAAGATTAACCAAAGTGTTTTAGCTAAAGTTGCGGAACTTGAGCAAAGCGGATTTTCTGAAGAGCAGATAGAAGAATACTTAAAGCAAGCCGCGCAAGAAGACGCTAAATTACTCAAGCAACAAGAAATCAAAAAAAATATTTTAGCCAAAGTTGCCCAAGACAGAGAAGACATGATGGCTGGTGTCCCACCTGAGGTTCAGCAAATTCTTCAAGCACTTGAAGCCCTTCTCCAATCTGGAGAGATTACGGAAGAAGAAGCTACAGCAGTTTTACAAGAATTAGGGTTAACTGGTGGTGCAGAGGGATCTCCTGAGGCATCACCTGAGGAGGCCCCAGTAGAAGAGCCAGCTCCAGAGCAGGTTCCACAATAAGAAAAGTAATTTATATGAACCCAATTAAAGAATTAATCGAAAATGCAGCAAAGCTAGCCGAAAGAGCCATTCCAGCTTTTGAGGCAGAAGACAAACTCAAGAGAATTGAGCCATTGTATAACTCAGCAATTAAAGAGGCTGAACAAATTCAAAAAAGTGCTGAATTAGAAAAGCAGTCATTTAGAACTGGATTGAACAAGATATCAGACGTTTTAGTTACTAGGGGTATCCTTGAGGAATCCAATAAAGTCGCATTTGTTGAATCTATTGCTAAAAACCCATCTGAAGTATTTAATGTTTTAGATAAATTAGCCGCTGAGCTGAAGGCAGAAAGTTTTGGGCAACCAAGCAAGATGGCTTCACAAGATGAATTAGATCCATTCGAGAGATTGGCAATGGAAGAATAAAATAAAATTTAATATATAATATTTATTGATTAATTTAATTAATTTGATTAATATATATAAAAGTCAATTTAAGCAATAGTTTAATTTGATCTCGTCAGGTTCACGAGACGATACTATAAAGTAGTATGAAGTAGGAACAAAACTAAAAAAAGAAAAACAAAAAATATGTCATTACAAGTTAATGTTAATATTGTCAAGGGCTGGCCAAGTGCATCAGTGGTAGAAAAAAGTCTATCAGCTGCAGTTGCCGTTGCCCAAGGCGATATTGTTTATATCAGCTCAGCTGGACAGTGGGAAAAAGCCACTGCATCAGCCGCAAAAGAGGCCTTCATCATCATGGCCGATTCAACCGACCCATCAACAGGTCGCACTTCAACTAATCCAAACAGCTACACGCAAATTGCGTATGGGGCCGTTCACGGATTGTCACTCTCTAACGCATTAGAGATCGAAACGACCAGATACACTGGTTCTTCATTCGCCCCTAATACTGAGCTTACGCTTGATGGGACAACTGGAGCTTTAAAAGCTGCAGCCTCCACTAACGTTGTTGTTGGCCGTTGCACCACTGGCTTTGTGCAAATTGGTGACAGAAAGTATATCACTTTCGCGCCTTGTGCCCCTTACGCTAAAGCTTAATATAGAAAGAATTTATTAAAATGAATACTAATATTCCAGCCAAATTAATTAACGATAAGTTCATGGAAAAAATTGCCTCTAACGACTTGAACAAAGCCGCTGAAGTTGCAACTGATTTCACTCGTTTAACTCTCCGTGAAGAGGGCTTGCTCCGCAAGATTCTTCCTCCGCAGACCATCACAGCCGCAGAACTCGACAAACAACTCGACACAGACGAGCCAGTCAAGATCATCGACAAAGAAGTTTCTCAGCCACTCTCCATGAGCGTTGGTTTTGCTACTCTTCCTAAGAACCGCATCATGAAGGGCGACAGATACCGTGTTGACTTTGCTCGCATTCTCAGCCCTAGCTACTTCCAGGACGTTCGCCGTCTTGAGCAATACGATTACGACATCCGTAACGTATTCAAAGAAAACGCGATTAAAGATCATATGACTGCTGAAGACGTTCCGTTCTTCGCCGCCGTTGACGCTATCGTTGGTAGCACTGGTAATGCCGCTAGTTCTGTGACTGGTAAAGTTCAGTACTACGATTTCAGCACAAGCAATAACCCACTCGGTTCTGCCGTGAATTTCGATAGAAATTCTATTGTTGAAGCCACCAAAATCCTCTCAAAGGGATACACCCCTGGCCCTAACGCACTTGGAAAAGACTCAACCCCAATTCGCCTGAATACGGATCTCATCCTTATGAACGCTAATACGGGTCGTGAATATCTCAAGCTGCAACACAGCAATATTGGTGACCTTTCAACTGACTTGTTCAAGAATGGTCTCTCAGCTACAACGATCCTTGGGCACAAGCATCTCTTCACTATGAAGGATGACGTCATTCCAGACGGTGTTGCATATTACTTTGCAGCTCCTCAGTTCCTTGGTAAGTTCTATGAACTCGAGCAACCAACTATGTTTGTTGATCGTAGAGCGTTCATGGTTGAATTCTTTATCTACTCCTCTATTGGTGCCTCTATCGGCAACCCATACGGTGTGGCCAAAGTCAAATTCTTCTAAGAATTCCCCCGAAAGTAAAAAAAGCAAAGAGACGGCAGAAATGCCGTCTCTTTTGTTTTTTAGTTGCAAAGGTTATTTGAATGGATCAAATTTGATCCATGGATGGATTTAATTTTTTATTCCACACTAAGGAGTCCTGTATCACATCTTTATTTATCTTTTTATAATTACCAAGATGACCAATTAATAAATGGCACGTTAATCCTTTTTTTTTGCTCTCACATAAAGTAATTAAATTTGATGGATCTAGCTCTAGTTCTGGAGAAGTATGAAATGCAAAAATATGATGAACCTCTAATTTATCTTTGCTGTTACATACAGCACACTTAGAGTTTTCTACTAAAAAATTTTTTCTAACAGTCGGCCACTTTGCTGAACGCTTGTCTTTTATCTCGCACTTTCCGTTAATAACGTCTTTTATTTTGGTTATAATCATAGTATTTATATTATACACAACAACAATGAAAACAACAATACACAGCAAACAACAAGAAAGAATATCATGGGAAGAGTATGCATTAAAAATAGCAGAAGTCGCATCACTTAGGAGTGAGGATCCATTTGTAAAAGTAGGAGCAAGCGCATTAAATCATTCAAATAAAGTAATAGGAGTTTCATACAACGGACTAGCAACTGGTGTAAATGTTCCACCAGTCTTTTGGGAAGACAGAGATAAAAGAAGGCCATACATGATACATGCAGAAACAAACCTTCTATCTTTGTTTGAAGCTGGAGAATGCAGACTAATCGCTTGCACGCTGCTCCCGTGTTCGTCTTGCGCCACCAACATAGCGGCACACAGGATAAAAACAGTTATCTACAGAGATACATACAGCAGGGACACAGAAGCATTAAAAATTTTTGATTTTTATGGAATAGATTGCAGACAGGTAATATAATAAAAATACAGCACACATGAATGGAAAAAACTTAAAAAGTGTAATGCCTATTGTGAGCAAGGTCGCGCAGTCCGATAAAACAAAAACAGATAAATTTAAATACCCACCATACCCAGAAATTATAGGGTCATGGGACGATAAACCCTATAAACAGAAAGTAGATAAAGAACGAAAATGAATAAGTATGCCGAAAGCTATTTGAATATAATTAAAGATCTCATTATGGGTTTAAATAGTGCGGAGCATATTGACACTAATCAAAATCCAGCTAATCATGGATACATTAAATCTTTTTTCCCATTCATTAAGCCACTTAAAAGACCTAATGTATCTGATTATGCTTACGCAAAAATGCAGGAAAGAAGCAGGCTCGCTGATGCAATGACTCCATCAATTTTGGCATCTAATCCAGAACTAAAAGAGATGGGAATACTTGGACAAAATAAGTTATTTCAATCTGTATACGATAAATACCTGTCTCCAGGTGGAAGTAGAGTTGATGCATACAAGACTATATTAGGGGGAATGGGCAATCAGCTTGGCGGAACTACAATTAAGGGGATGCGCAATGCAGCAGAGTCATCAGCTAATATATTAAAAAATATAGAATCAGGTGGATCTAATGCAGCTGGAGAGTGGGATTACGATAGAATGTCTGGATACAGTAAACCCGAAACGGCTAAAAATTTAGTTGAATTCAAAAAAGTTTTTGGATAAAGTAGAAACACAAATAAAATCATGAATAAATACGCAAATCAATACTTAGATACATTAAAAGAAAAACTTTTATCATACAAACCATTTAATCAGTCAGACGCATTTGGGGCTGCTCCCGAGGGCGCTGCACTTGGCGCGATAGCTGGCGGTGGAATTGGAGCCTTATCGGGATTAGTAAGTAATCCTGGCTATGATGAAGAAGGACGTAAAAAGAGCAGAATAAAGGCATCCTTAAAGGGATTGATAGGTGGTGGAGCAATTGGCGCTGGAGCTGGAGCATTAGGCACAATGGCTCTGCCAACCGTTGCTCGCGGATTAGTAGATAATAATAAAAAATTAGAATTAGCCGCTCTGACAGCAGACCCTCGACTAAAATCAAACATTCCAGGTGTTCAAGACCTTCAAGACTTAGTTAATAAAGGGACAGTATCGACTAGAGCTGAACTATTAAACGCTATTTTGTCTAATTCCACTATTGACCAAATGAGCAAATACCCTGAAATAGCAAGACAAGCAAGACAATCCCAATAAAACACCCCCATAACAATTATTACTACTCCTACACAGATTGTAACTCCTCAGGATGTGCGGTTCTTTTTAATGGACCGTACAGCCGCTGAGAACTTTTTACTAGACTCAGTTGAGTATAGCGATGAGGACATTCATTCGGCAATGCAGCTGACTGTAGATAAATATAATTCAACCCTCCTAATGGTTGACATATATACCGTAGAGGATTTCCCATATAGGTATGAAATGATGATTGGCGCGTCTGCAACATTAATGAGGTCTAAGGCCATAAACTATTCAAGAAATAGATTAGACTTTCAAACCAAAGATGGGGCAACAATCCAGGACAAAGCTAAGTCATCGGAATATTTGCAGATTGCAAACATAATGATGAAGGAATTTGAAGAAAGAGTTCACGCAATAAAGGTCACTAAGAATGCTGAACAAGCATTTGGCAGTGTATCTGGGCAATATAGATACATAAGAGCTTTCTAAAAATGTCATTTAAATTCACAAAATTAGATGTATTCCCATCTACGCTTTTAGGTGAATACAGAGTCGAGTGGAATGGCATTGGAAATGGAATTTTTACTTTTGATGTAGAGTGGTCTGAAAACGAATCAACTGGATGGGAAAAAGTATTTACTGGAACAAATGTTAACGCAGCCACAGTTAATATAAATAAAAGAAGTTTATCCAATACTTATAGTGCGTGGTTTAGAGTTAAAGCAAAAAACGGAACCACTATTTTATCTACGAGCTCACCTACAAATAGAGCTGGAGGTAATCCAGATAGAAGTGATTATTTAAGGTATAGAGAGATGCTAAGAAGATGGAACTTGGAACTAAAAAAATACATTGGTTCAGATGGATATTTATTTAGACTTAGAACATTTGGCGAAAAAGCAGACAACGTCCATGCTATACTTGGGCAACCAATAGGAGTAGAAGATAATCAGGGGCTTGGTAAAAAATTCAAGCAACCATATTGGCCCGTTGAAAAAATGGTTGTTGCATACATGTCTGAACCATCAGGAGAAACAAGCAAAATGCCAAATACTGATTTAGGTCTAAGTGAGCAAGCAATAACTAAATTTTATGCTATGCCTTACCCCTTTATTAATGTTGGAGATATATGGGCAAAAAAAGAGTCTAATACTTTTTATCAAGTACAAGAAGTAACGTCACACGATTTTAGAGGAATGAAAGTAAAACAAGAAGTAACTATATCAAGGCTGCCAGTTACTGATCCAGCACATAAATTAATACTACCATGAGCGCAACCCACCTTGCTTCTCCGTTTAACGGAGTGCCACTATATCCAACATCAGATAGCCATGGTGGGCATAGACTAAAAAGCCCAATTTATGTATTGTCAGTCTTTGTAGCTGCATTGAAACAGTATTTCGGAACAAGCAATAGAATAGCAATTGATTATTCAAACTATAAATGGGAAAAAGATCAATCAGTATCTAATGTATGGATTAGTGAAGAGTTCAGTATGGATAGATCTGTAATAGGTAAAAGGCCGTCTATACTTGTTTCAATAAATGGGACAACCTATCCTCAACAGACTTTAGGTGATTTTTCTCATTTTGACCCAACCAATTCTACTTCTTATATGATTAACGTCATGGAAAGCGCACTGAATTTTAGGTGCGTTTCTGAGAACATGCTATCTAGCTTAGAGCTAGCAACTGAGGTCAAATATTTTTTATCTACATTTTGCCATCAAATTTCCGAATACTTTTGTTTAGAGAAATTCAGACCAACTCAAATGTCTAAAACGCAAAAAATAGAAGAATATAAAGAATTTTTCGTGACAGATTTATTGTGTGAGCTAAAATATAAAGAGATACTTGGGATAGAAATTGAAAGCCTTAGAGTTAAGACTGTATTTTCTGACTTAGTATTAGACAATAAAATAAAAGACATTTTGTTCGAATCTAAGATTTAAAAACTTTTTTTTAAAAAAGGTTTGCAAAAAAAAATAAAATAAACAATAATAAATAAAACTTATGGCAAATAGAACATACTTACTTCCCCAGGTTATAGTACAGCAAGATTTTGTTGCACTTCCTGCCAGCGCAACCCAAGACCTCATTGCAGTGATAGTTGGACCACTTAAAACAATAGTGGATACAAAAGACAGCAACGATGATCACTTAACTAATTACGGATCTTTTGATTCAGTATCTGACAAGACATATACACTCAAGGGGCTCAAGGACACCGATAAATTAATTGAAGATTCAGTTTACGTTGAGCTCAATGATTTGCTTGCTTCTTATGCATCGATGTCATCCACTGACGGAGTATCTGATATATCAATTGGCTCATCTCAAAACTTAATTCAAGTTTCCTCATCTAGAGACGGATTTGTCGCGCACTCCGACATTTCAGCATCTAGAAACGCTTTACTTAAAAACAGAGACGCAAAAGTGGGCGATGGAGTAATTGTTTATAAAAATGGTGTAGAGGTTTTGACCACAAGAATATTTGATTTTATCAGAGACCGTGTTCCAGCAACGCTTGGCACAATCTCTAGTGATGTGTCAAACTTGGATACCACAGCGATCTTTAATTTTGATTTGGCAAACAGCAATTCTAATTTACTAGACAGAGCAGCTGCCGCCGTTACTGGATCTGAATACACTGGTGACCTTGAGAATGGCATTGGCTCAGATACCTATACCGTGTCATGTGTAACTGGTGGAAATTTCGCTACTGCTAGATTCAATATCACTAGCGTTAATGGAGACAATAAACCTAACGTAGCCATAGCCAGTAATCAACTAGCTGTAGGCAGCCATGGATTAAAGATTCAGTTCTCTGGCACTGATGCGACTGACCCATTCACTACGGTAGAAAAATATGTAGTCGATGTTTCGATTGCACACGACAAAACAGAAGTTCCACAGATCAGTTCAACAACGCCCGTTGGAGCTTCATACTCTGGAGCATTCAACACTGTTTACGAAGTCAAAGTAATCAGTGGTGGGTTATTCTCTAGCGGAGTTCAGGTTGTAGTAACAACTAATAACAATGTTGATTCTTTCGGTCCTCAGACTATCACTTCTTCATCTAAAGATTTTTACCTAGGATCACTTGGATTAACTGCCAGTTTCTCCGCGTACGCAAATTCAGGCCTTTCAGCGGGCGATACATTCTATATTCCAGTAAATTCAGCAACCCTTGGCGAATCCAGAAAGATTAAACTTCTTGATTCAATCCCGGCTTCCGTAACTGGAGCAATATCGATTGATTTGTGTTACAGGACTGAATCGATTGTTATCCCTAGATCAGGATACCCTAGACCAGGAGACACAGCTTGGGAGCTTTCAGGAGATCTGACGGAGCTTACCGTTCAGAGCGATATTTTAGTTTCTAATTCTGAGTTCACTGAACTCAGTAACGCATTTTCTATGCTTCCAGTTAAGAAAGCCAAAATTAAAATTGGTTTTGAAGCAATTCAGGTTGAAAAAAGCAATAGAATAATTTCAATTTCAGAGGCCTCTCTTCTTCCTGTTCAATTAGGTAAACTAGATCCAAGAAATGAGTTATGTTACGGAGTGTGGAAAGCATTGCAAAATTCTGGTGGAACAAGAGTTTACGCAGTAGCAGTGGACGAAGATAGCGTAGATGGATACAATAGAGCGTTTGATTCTACGTTGAGCGAGGTAACTGCTTATTACATTAGTCCAATGACCAATGACGAGCAAATTATACAAGCAGCTAAATCGCATGTTTTAGCAGCCAGTGATGAGGTTATTGCCAGAGAAAGAATTGCAATAGTTAATCAAGACTTTAGCGTTGTTTCATTCATGTATGACAAAACAGCAACTGGTCAATCATGGACTGGATTTGTATCAATTCTTCCAGGAAGCTCGCCAGCCGTGTATAATCAAGTCACTATTCCTGGCGCAACATTATTGAGCAGCAGAGTAAGAACTGGAGACATTTTCAGGTCTAACTTCAGTATTGACGTACTTGGAAATGAGACATTTGAGGCATTCAAGATTCTTGATGTTCGAGACGAGGAAAACCTTGTACTTTCTAGCCCTGCGTTTTCTTCTTCAGTTGGAGACATTAATTCATTACGCAGGGTTCAAATTATCAGAAATTTAACCAGACGTGAACAAGCTCAATCGATTGCAGCAAACTCCAGCAGACTTGGCAATCGCAGAGTTGTAAATACATGGCCAGACGTTCTTCGTGATGGATCAGATACAGTGGCTGGATACTACGGTTCCGCAGCTATCGCTGGATTAAAGTCAGGTGTAGCTCCTCACCAGCCCGTAACAAACGTGATACTAAACGGATTCACTAAGGCAGATCGATCCACTCCATATTTCAGTTTATCGGAATTGAATATTGCTGCTCAGGGTGGCACATGGATTATTGATCAAGAAGGAGACCAAAATGGTATTGCTGGAGCAATATTCAATAGACATCAGTTGACCACGGACTACACCGATGACAACATGGCTGAAATCTCAATTACCACAAACCTTGACTCTATATCCAAGATTATAAGAGAAGATCTCAAGCAGTTCATTGGGCAATGGAATAATCATCCGTTCTTCCAACAATTATTAAAAACAAGGCTAGTTGACAGATTGACATATCTACAGGGGTATGCAGTTACAGTAAAAGCTGGCCCTCAATTATTGGATTTTAAAATAACAAAACTACAAACTGATCCATTAATTAGAACAAGAGTTAACGTTGAAATTGATTTAACGTTGCCTTACCCAGTAAACGTAATTCAAGTTAAACTTACTGTAGTGTAAAAACAAAAAAACAAAAAAACAAAAAAACAATAAAATATAAATAAAATTATGAGCGATATATATGGAAGATCAGTAGTCCCGGTTGGAGGAGTTTACTCATCAGATACAGCAAGAATGACTATATCTAGTGCCCTCGAAACTGGAGTTGGAGCACTAGTACAACAAGTAGAGATGAATTACACCCAAGCAGTTAATCAGATATTTGAGCTTGGTTCAAATTCCGTTTACATGAACCTGGGGAGAGCGGTTGGTCAATTAACTGTCGGCAAGATATTGAGCAACGTAGATTTTAATAGAGCATTATTTAACTCTTGCTCAGGTGGAGGGACAGTAGTAATTCAAGCATCATCTGGGTGTTTCGGCCAAGGAACCGCAACGCTTTCGCAAAAAACGCTTACGGGTGTGTTTATAACTCAGTATGGGGTTGTAATGAGCACTCAAGATCTATTAATTAGGGAAAATCTTCAGGCCACTTTTGTAGCATTGACGGAAGGATAAAAAGAATAGTAAATTAATGATTGATTAATTTAGGGTAACGTATTAAGGTACGTTACCCTATTTCTTTTTATGGCACTTATTTCTCCGACCACTCAAAGCAAACCTATAATGAACAGCGGGTATGGCACGCCCTCTGATCCAGCACAAGGCCTAAAAGCCGATTATATATTTAGAGATCCATCAAATTATGGATCTCTAAAAGTAATGATTGCAAGGGTTGTAGATTCTTTTCCGGAAAAAAATGTATGCCTCGTCATGGCTGGATTCGAGGGGTTTGTAAAATGCACATATGGATCAGGCCTGCAGTCAAATGTTAGCGGATTAACTGATGTTACATCTCCTGGCATTGGTGACACGGTTATTATAGCCAAGACAGAAGACACAAATTATGGGTGGATATTATCTGGAGGATTAAATCAAACAACAGTACCAGAGGGGTCTAAGCCAACGTTTCCACTTTGGGCTCCGTATCAACCCACGTATGATGAAATAAGAAAATCTAAAACATTTGATTGCCAGGAGTTAGATTTAGAGTGTCAGGATATAAATGTAACAAATGATTTTATCCCAGGAGAAAACATAAAAGCTACAGAGCATCACGTAGCTTTTCTTATAACAAAGCTTTTATTGAGGCTTCAGGGGAGTGGACTGTGTTCAATTAACCTACATACAACAGATGATTTAATGGATGTTGTTGCGCACAATTTCAGCTTTTTTAATTCCGCCTTTAGAATAAGGAGTTTTACAGATTACGGCAACTCAAACACACAAGTATTAACAACCCCAACTATGTTGGGGTATGTTAAAGATCAGTACGAAAATCACACAATTTCATTAAATTCTGGGTATTTTGCTGGTGGAGTAGACATAGCGTCTAACGGAAAATTTAAAGAAGGAAAAAGACTATCTGAGGTATACTATGACGAACTTGGTATAATTAGCCAAAAGACAAACGTGAGTTGCTGGATGCAAAAGCTTAATGGCATATACACCCCAATAAAGCAAAAAGAACAAGATACGCCACACGACGATGGAGACTCTTTCATAGAGGCACAGCTGGCAAAAACACCGTTTCAAATAGCTCAAGCGGATGAATTGAAGGCCTCATTTGGGTGCAAAGCCAGAGATTATGTTGCATGGCAGTCAGCTGGAGCATACAGGTTTAAAAGATTCGATAGGTATAAAAAAGATTGGGGAAAACCAGATATAAAACATGGAAGCGACCCCAAAATGGGATCTGGGCAATATTGTCAGTTTGGCGACATTAAATATGCAAAAGCAGAAATAGACAACAAACTTAGTGAAGTTAAAGTGCCCTATAGAGAGGGGGAAGCTTTTTGCGGAATATTACCAGATGGATCCGTTGTCTTAAGGGATTCTGGAGGAGCAAGCATAGAATTAAGATCAGGTAAAATTATAATAACTGCTCCAAAGGATATAGATATTTTTTCTGGAAAGAACGCAAATGTTATTGCAGCTAATGACATAATAATAAAATCAAGAGAAGCGATTGATATTAACTCCACTAATAAACAAATTAGAATGAGTTCCGGTACGGACACATTAATAAATGCAACAAAAGGCAGTATACAAATAACTGCACTACAAGCAAATTATCGACCAAATGTGGGAGCGTCATGTGACGATACAGTTGGAACAGAAAGTAGAAAATATAAAGTTCCAGGAATCGTATTAAAGACAAATAGCGCTATATTAAATAACGCCCCACATATACAACAAGTAGCTAAATATATATTCTCCGTAATGGGGGAGTCAGAAAAAGACGGCGACTGTCCCAGTAAGCATCCATTTATTTTTCTTAGGTCAAATAGCGCGCTTCATTGGGCTGATGGCTCTGAGGTGTTTCACACATCAAAGCGGCCAGACAGAGAAAAATCTCAAAGAGAGAGAACTGTTATTATTTCGGAGGGATCCGTACAAGGAGGGCAGTATGCCGTATTTGAAAAAACAATATATACCAAGAGGTACTTGTTTGCTGAAAAAAGTCTAGTCGCGTGTGCGTCTTGTTTTATAAACGGAGACTATTTCCATAACAATCCGGGCAAACATCTTCGCGGCCCATATATAGAGCCCCCTGGAGCAATGTCCCCACCCCCCACCGAAGTAGAAAGGTATAAAAAATTTGGAGAGATAGCTGAGATACCCACTCTTCAATTTACACAAAGGATAAGAAGGCCATGGAGAGAAGGATTTTACGCACTTATATCATTTAGGTATAGGGACCCCATAGACTATAAAACAGCGGGGCATTTTTGGTTTGAAAGTTTCTGGCAAAGGCAGTATAAAGACGAACTAGAGGAGTGGTACTCTTCGTCCCCAAATCAAAACACGGATACAGATAGAACTGGGCAATCAGTCTACCCAGGAAAAGACGCAATTAATGAAAGCAGTTACATAGAGTACGAAGAAAAAAATGTAACAAAAGACGGAACCCCAATAGCAGCAGATCAACAAAGTAACACTGGCGGATCTTTTAGTAAAAAAACATATAAAAAGATGCCAGTACCTACAAATAAATACAATAACAAGTAATGAAAAAAAAACTACAAACTATAAAAGAAGAAGCAATTGAAAAAAACACTAGCGCGATTCCAGATAGCAATGATTTCAAATTAACAAGGCTAGAAATAACGGAAAAAGACAGAGATAAATATTTGCAGTGTACAGCCAGTGGAGCAACATTTAGTCAAAGATTTTTAAAGGAAGAAATGGGAGTGGATATTGTTTTTAGGGATAAAACAAAAAAAGAATCTGACATTATATCCAGGCAGGTTGATAAGGCATACAATGACGGTAAGATGATGTCAGTACAAGAGTATACAAATATTTTTAACTACGGGTGTCTATATTATCAACTTGAATCAATAAATGGCGTAATTCAGAACAGGGCTTATCCAGGTAATGTGTGGGATATGAAAGACTTTAACTTACTAGACGAGATAGATAGAAGCGCGATTGGAGAATTTTCTTCTTCAAAAATATACGTATTAATGGGGTTGATGACCCAATTTAATCAAAAGTTATTTGACTTAAGTAGAGAGATTTTGTCTGCAAATTTTTCGACACCCGTAAAAGATTCTTAATCAGGCAGTCCTTTTTACGGGGATTAATACAGTCTCGTAGCCTAGATGATATGCCAAGCAATTATGAAGAGACAAGAATTCATATTGCTTGCAGCGGGATGGATCATGAAAATACAGCACAGATACTTACAAATAAAATAAGAGTATTGGGTGGACTTAATTATATATCAGTAGACAATATAAATAAAACAAATCAAAGCAGGATAGACAATTTTAACTCATTCATAGAGATTACTTATCCATATATAAAAATAAATAAAGAGCAGAAAAAAACAGGAATTGACAGCCTGATAGCTCAGTACAAAGAAATGTTTCCAGAAATGCCTAAGGCCAGTGAAGCAGATGACAAAAATAAATAAAAGGTCTTTAATATTGTTATATATTTATGTAAGATATCTATAACGAACCTTGCACATAATTTATAATATAATAGTTATTCCAAATGTCAGATTTTTTCAATAATTTGCCTCCTGGATTTAATGCTCCGTATGGTCCTTATACGACTGGCGGAGTAGGGAATCCAGCTAATCATGGCTTTGCCCCAAAGTCATCTCCTAGTACGGGCAACCCAATGATTGACATGGTTGTCCCAATGGCAATGCAGGCGTTCGGAATGAAGGCTCCTGAATTCTCTAGGCCTCAGACATCTGATCATGCGTACACAGTTATGCAGGAAAGAATGAGAGTCAGTAAGATGATGCATCCATCTATTGTGGCATCTAATCCGGAATTAAAGGGGTTAGGTAAAATGGGGCAAAATTCATTAATCCAGCAAGGTATGGATGCGATTACAGATGGTGGAAGTAGGGTTGATGCATTTAATACTATATTCGGTAATTTTTCATCGAGCTTGGCTGGGCCCGGAATAAAAAACATGGATGAAAATGCAATAGGTTCTGCAAATATATTAAAGAATTTTGACGTAGCATTTACAAACGAAGAGGGAGAATTTGATTTTGATAAATCAAGTGGGTTTAATCGAGCAGAAACATTCAAAAATGTTGCAGCGTATAATAAACAATTTGGTGGTTTTAGCGGAAAATATGAAAATAGAACAGATGCAGAAAAAAATAAAGAATATTTAAACATAGCTAAAGACGTAATGGCTAGACCAGCCATTCCTGCCGGAATAAAAGGAATTGACCCAGCTCAAAAAGAAATAGACCAAGGAAGACAAAAATTAAGACAAGCCGAGGAAAAAATGACAAGAGCTGAGACACCTGATTTAAGTCCATCTATAGATGTACTTAAATCCATGTTAGCTAATCAAAAGGATCCGTCAGTTAGAGAAAAAATAGAATCAGTCATCAATAATGCTACTGACATAAAAAATAATGCAGATGAAAATCCGGTAATAAAAGATGTAACAGAAAAAATAACTGAAAGAACAGAGACAAACGATAATAAAGAGACAAACAACAATAAAGAGACAAACAACAATAAAGAGACAAACAACAATACAAATACTCAAAGGGATACAAATAGAGAAAGTACTCAAAGGGATACAAATACTCAAAAGGATACAAATAGAGAAAGTACTCAAAGGGATACAAATACTCAAATAGAGACAAATAGAGAAAGTACTCAAAGGGATACAAATAGAGAAAGTACTCAAAGGGATACAA
>Ga0102859_1000025_pt1 | contig 33817 bp, 49 predicted proteins | sample Colrivmet1371B02_FD_78439 | JGI IMG/M metagenome (GOLD analysis project Ga0102859, IMG submission 78439) | Estuarine microbial communities from the Columbia River estuary - metaG 1371B-02 | ecosystem: Environmental > Aquatic > Marine > Intertidal zone > Estuary | place: USA: Columbia River...
GCCCGCTGGGGCAGGTCTTACTTGTTTGATGATGAAGCTTCAGGACCTGCCCGCTGGGGCAGGTCTTACTTGTTTGATGATGAAGCTTCAGGACCTGCCCGCTGGGGCAGGTCTTACTTGTTTCCAAGGTGTTTTCATGACATGGACACTTGGTTTACGAGACGTTTTTTCGCGATTTTTTCCGAGCCACCGCTCCAGGCGTGTCGGCATCACCCTCACTACCAAAATATAAAAAAATAAAAAAAACTCTCATCCAAACTCGCTTATGTTATGATATGTATATGGGATTATATGGATCGTTCAAATCGCTGTTTCGCGGTAAAACGCCCTACTCCGGCTGGGGTGGGATGGGTGGTGGATATCGCCCATACAGCGTCTGGCTACCTGGAACGACATATGATTACACGCCGATGCTTGCCCAGGGGTTATGGAAGAATTCCACGGTCGCCTCAGGTATCGACTGGCTTGCCAGAAACTGGTCCGTACCGAATCTGCAAGTGGTGCGGGTGGATGACGAAGGAATCGAAGATCCAATCCATAACCACCCTGCGTTAACATTGTTACGTCGTCCTCACCCTTATGTGGGCGAAGCAGCGTTTGTCGGTGCATATGTCAGGGACGCGAGCTGTTACGGTAATGTCTGGATCGAGAAGATCAGGAACCGCCTGGGCGAACCAGTGGAGTTGAAGATCTGGAGGGCTGATAAAGTCTCTCCGCTCTATCCCACCGACGGTTCGGAATACCTAACCTCTTGGCGATACAATATTAATGGGCAAATGCTCGACGTTCCTGCAGATCGAGTGATCCACATCCGTCGGTATATCGACATGGATCAGGATCGGGTCGGCTGGAGTCCTCTGGTCGCCCATGTGCGTGAGATTGCCGTTCTTAATGAGGCAGCAACCTATACAGCCTCTCTGCTTCGCAATTTTGCTGTCCCTGGGCTTATCGCTACCCCCAAGGGTGATTTCACCGTTTCCGAGGACGATGCAAGGGCGATCAAGCTACGGCTCAAGGATGCCCTCTCGGGTGACCAGCGTGGAGACCCAACAGTTCTCACGGGTGCTTACGAACTCCATAAAATGGGGTTCACACCTGAGGAGATCGGTCTGGTCGATATCCCGAAAGCTGCCCAGGCAACAGTCCTCGCCGCCATGGGTTTGAACACGTCCGTTTTAGGCCTGAATACAGATAATGCCGGTGCTTACGGAACCTACGCAGATGCGATCAGGGCCGCTTATGTCCACGGGTTGATCCCGCTCCAGAAGGTCTTTGCCGATGAAATGACCCACCAGCTTTTGATCGACTTTGAAGATCCCGAGGAAGTCAGGAACGGTCGGATCAAATTTTCGTACGATTATTCGCCCGTCGAGGAGCTTGACGACCGTGAACAGATTGCTGCCAATCGTGCGATTCGTCTGCTTGGTGGTGGAGTTATCACTATTAATGAGTCTCGCGATATCGTTGGCTACGGCAAATCTGATTCACCAGACGCTGACTCGCTTGGGATCGCCAGGGATGAGATTCGCAACGAGATTCTACCCCAGGCTGATCCAGCCCAAGGTAAGGTCTCTGAAGGAGATAAGATCGGATCGGTAAAAGTTCCTGCCAGTACGGGCGAACGATCCAAGATCGAAGGTGAACGCAACAGCGATTCCCTTAGCCCCAGTCGGTCAGGCATGAACAAGGCATTGGCTCAGTCCTTCGTAGGACTTATGGCAGAACTGGACGAATACGAATCACGCGAGGGTTGGTCAGATATCGAGGAGGCCTCCTAAGGTGGCAGATTTCATCCAACTCCCCGCAACGCTCAATATTTCGGCAGTCGCCGGAGACGATGTACAGATGGTAGTCACGGTTACTCCCGCAACAGACTGCTCCAGCGTAATCAGTATAGCCAACATGACTTTTGCGGCAGCTTTCAAGACTTCCAACCTGACCTACAACGCAACGACCTCGGCTAATTCTACCACAGGGAAGGTTACGGTCACATGGTCCGATTCGCAGACAACTGCGGCTGGAGCAGGAAGCTATAAGTGGTGGATGACGTTTACGGATAGCGATATCACGAAAACCCGTCTCGCTGGCAATTTTCTGGTGATCCCCCGTGGCTGATCCAATCCAAGTCAGGGTTCGACTTGAACCCCCCATAAATGTTGTTGTTTCTCCTGCAAACCACACGGGATTGCAAGTTCCTGTCCAGGACGCAGGTCGAGTTACGGTTGGAATTGCCGAGAAAGGTCCCAAGGGCGATACAGGGCCACAAGGCCCCGGCTCAATCCTCGCCCCAGCGACCACCACCACCCTTGGCGGGGTCATTATTGGTGACAATCTGTCGATCAACGCCAACGGGCTGCTGTCGGCTCAGGCAGTGGGGAATTACTTCCCACTCGCCAATGGCATTACTTCCGGTGTTGCAAACGTGCCAACGGTAGTATCACAAGGCGTGTATTCCAGCCCAAATACAACTCGCTCGATTTACGGAATATCAAAGTCGTACGCTATTGGCTCGGCACAGTATCAGCAATATTCCGGCGTATCGAACATTACTGGCACAACTGGGACAGCATTGGTAGTCGGATCCCGTTACTACGATCCGAACAGCACCGCAAGTTCAGCCTGGCGGCAGAACGATCTCGATGTTTCAGGTGCTATAAACCTGCGATCAACGATCCGTTACGCCAACGGCACACCCTACAGGGACATGGGTTTCGGCACGACTTTCGGCGGCATGCTGCTTTATTACACAGACCAGTTCTCGCAGTGCTCGATTGGTGCGTCGACAGCCGGCGTTTTTATTCAGGGGAAATCAACAGTCGAGCTTCCGCCTGGTGTCACCGCCAACACTCCAGCGGGGATTAATCCGCTCCAGATCATGAACAAAGACACCTGCGATAAACTCTACGCCCCTTTTCAGAAGTTGAACTAACATGAGCGTCTACACCTCAAAACACAAAGGCGTGATCCAATCGTTCGCAGGAGCGGGCAACGGCACATTCTGTGTCGGTGGATGGCAATATTACGAAGCCAATCTCCCAACGGGTGAAGTGGATGCCAACGGGACGCCGCTTTACGCGATCTACGATATTCCGCAATCCACAGTGATGTATGCGGTTGACGACACGGGCGACGGTTGCGAGATCAGGATGACACCCGCAAGCTATAACCTTTCATCAGCCAACGCCACGCTGAATAACGTCACAGTCTGGTCAGCCAATTCAATCCTGACTCGCGACTATGCCGACGGGCGTTACGCCCCAATCTCAGCCACCATTGACGGCGGCACAGCCTTGACCACCAACACAGGCTCTTACGACGGCGGGAGTGCAACCTCAAACTAATGGCACTAATTCAAGTCAGACGCGACACCGCCGCAGCATGGACATCCGCCAACACCACACTGGCATCCGGTGAAATCGGCTTTGAAATTGACACCGGCAAATACAAAATTGGCACTGGCCCGGCATGGTCGGCACTCGGCTACGCAGCCGCGAAAGCCTACAGCGACCTGACGGGGCCGCAGAATCTGCTCGACACGGAACTGATTCGGGCTAAACTTCGGGACTATTCAGAGACCATCTCCAGCCCCGCGATCACATCCGGCACGCTCACGCTCAATCTCGAAACATCCAATATCTTCACGGTCAGCCTCAACGCAGCGATCACTACCATAAACATCACAAACGTCCCTGCAAGCGGTTCCGGTGCTTCATTCACTTTGATCTTTACCGCAGACGGAACGCCACGTTCAGTGACTTGGCCAGCGGCTATCAAGTGGGCGGGTGGCACGGCTCCAACGCTGACATCGACTTCTGGCAAGATCGACACGTTTGCATTCTTTTCGAGCGATGGTGGGACAAGCTGGACGGGTTACGTGGGAGGGCAGAATTTTTAATGCTCTCAAATATCATCAGGAATACCACAAAGACGGCAACGGGCGACCCATACTATTCTAACGTCTCTCTGCTCCTGCACATGGATGGGGCTAATGGATCGACCACGTTCACGGATAGCAGTTTAAATGCACTGGCGGTGACTCCAGTCGGTAACGCCCAAATATCCACAACGCAGAGCAAGTATGGTGGAGCGAGCGGGTATTTTGATGGGTCGGGTGACTATCTTGATACTTCAGGTACAGGCATTGCAACAGCGTTCGGGACAGGCGATTTTACGATTGAGTTCTGGTATTACCCGTTAACGGTAAGCGTACAGCAAAATCTTGTCGATAAAATCGGTTCGGCTTCAAATGCAATTTACATGTCATCAGCAGGTGTTTTAAAGTATTATGTTGGTGCAGACAGGATCACTGGTTCAACCTTATCGGCAAACACTTGGTATCACATCGCTTTAGTCCGATATTCAGGCACAACCAAGCTGTATGTGAACGGCGTCCAGAGCGGGGCAAGTTACGATGACACAAACAATTACGCTCTGAATACTGGTAGTCCAAGAATTGGTGCAGCATTTAACAACACTGTCTCTGTAAATGGCTACATCGACGATTTCCGCATCTCCCGATTCGCTCGCTACGTCTCCAATTTCACGCCTCCCACAGCAGCATTGCCAACAACCGCATCCTCTACGGTGGCCGACCCTTACTACGATTACACTTCGCTCCTGCTGCACATGGATGGCACGAATGGATCGACCAACTTTGTGGATTCTGGGCCGAATGCGATGGCGATAAGCAGGTCTGGAACCCCAACTATTTCAACAACCCAGAGTAAGTTTGGCGAGGCTAGCGGATTTTTTGATGGTACGGCAGGCTATATTTTCCCACCTACAACTGCTGCGTTTAGCTTTGGCACAGCCGATTTTACAATCGAATCATGGGTATACCCAACGCGATCAGCCAGCGGAAATTTAGGTATCTATGCAATTAGTGCTGGGGGAGGCGCGGTTGCAAAGTTTGTAGTGTTTTTGGATACGCTCACTCCTAACTGCCACTTCTTTGGACTCACCAACGGCAACAACATCTACACCAAGGCCACTTCGGCTGTTGCTGTGAATCAGTGGTCACACATCGCTTTTGTGCGTAGCGGAACGACTTGGACTTGGTACATCAATGGAGTTGCATCTGGTTCTGGTACGAATAGCACAAACATCGGTTTCACGACGCAACCAATCTACATTGGCTATGGCGGCCAAGAATTCTTCAATTATTTCCAAGGCTACATCGACGACCTCCGCATCACCAAATACGCTCGCACAATCACCGTACCAACAGCCCCGTACCCCAACTATTGAGGCTCTAGATGCAATTCTGCCAAGTCAAAAACGGTCAAATCAGCCCACCTCAAGTGTTGCCAACGACCTTCGCCAACGTCAGCAATTTCCACACGCTGGATACTGACATCCTCACGCAATACGGGTTCTACCCTTACACGCCTTCGGTCAAGCCGACAATCAATCCAGCCACAACTCGACTGGATCAGAAATTGCAACTGGTAGGCGTGAAGGTCACCGAAACATGGACTGTGGTCACGCTCACGCCCGATGAGCAAATGGGCTATCTAATCTCGCAAAAGGTGATGCTGAAGCAACTCTTAGATCAGCACATGGACGCCCAGGTTGCACCCCGTGACTTCGACTCTATCCTGACGGCGATCACATGGTCAGACAGCACCGTTCCACAGTGGGCAGCAGACGGGACCGCAGCCAAGACCTTCCGTGAACAGTGCTACGCCGTTGCCTATAAGATCGAAACGGACGTTCTGGCAGGACTTCGCACTGTTCCAACACCCGCCCAATTCACATCTGAAATGCCCGTATTGTGGGCGATACCATCAAGCGCGAACGGAACATCATGAAAAAGTTGCTGCTCCTGCTATTTCTGGCACTGCCGATACAAGGTTCGGAGATACTATTTGACAACCTCGCCGATCCGATCACGGGGCTTGTCTATACAGGCAAGGACCAGTGGATATATCAGGCATTCAATTCTGGCGACTCCACCGAGCTTTGGGATTACAGATTAAATATTTACAAGCCAGCCGGATTCACGGGGAACCTGTACCTGACCTTTTACGATGTCGTGGCTCAAAAGCCTGTCGATTGGTGGATGACCGAGATGCGACTTGAATACACTCCATCCGACCAAGTGACCCTAATTGGGTTCTCTAACATACCATCTTTCCACCTCGACATCCCGATGGTTCCGCACACGACCTATTACCTTGGTATATCAGCAGATAACCCAATTGCTTGGGCGCAGAACACGACAGGCTTGTCGCTCCAGATCACTGGAAATACTGTACCAGAACCTCAAACGTGGATATTGGGAATTCTGTCAGCAATGGCAATCCTGATAGGTCGATTCATCTGATTTTTGCATACCACTGGCTACTATTGAACAACTTGATAAACGGCTGGACGTACTGGACAAACATGGATCGAGTGTCCGCAAAAGATGCTCTCGTATGGGCTGAGGAACAGGGCTTTGTGGTCAACGGTCGCATCACAGATGAAGGCCGAGGCTATTTTCTGGCTAATCAGCACAAAAAGGTCACAGAATGAACCCAGTCGTCAACTACACCTACGCAGCCAGGCTCGAACGCATCATCGACGGCGACACCGCTGTCCTGCTGATTGACTTGGGTTTTGACGTGCGAACACGGCAGCATGTGCGGTTCAAAGGCTATAACGCCCCAGAGTTACGCAAAGCTCACGCAGCAGACGGCATACGAGCAAAAGCTGAACTGGAAACACTGCTCTCAGGCAAACAGCTGGTAATTACAACCACGCAGGTCTTCCAGCAGACATTTGCTCGCTATCTCGCAGAAGTATACGTAACAAATGCTTCAGGAATCGTATCCGTATCAGAACATATGACCAAGTCTGGATTCAACGTACCACAAGGAGATTGACATGGGGAACGACAAGCTCAGGGCAATGCCAAGTCTTGAAGGCTACATCAACGTGGAAGAGCTTAAGCTCACGCTGCTGAAAGCCTTTGGCACTGGCTCAATGTCTGCTCTGCTGCTGACTGTTCTGGCATTCCTGCTCGAAAATATCAGTAAAATCTATGTTGGCCCAGCGTCAGCAATCATCATTTCAATTGCCTCAGCGATAGCTGCCATGCTGAAGGCACGCCAGGTGGGAATGAAGTATTTACAGGAAGGCCGCTAACAGGTTATAATATGCTTATATGTATTCGTGTCCGACCGCACCGCACACCTAAACCGCAAGATGTTGCCGATGCAATTGCCCGACCCCACATCGTTCGTACTCCTGAATCCCAGTGTGGGATGGGTGATCGGCCCACTTGCTGTCGCGACAAACTGGGTGGGGGCAAACCTGGTGAACATCGATCTAAGCTGGGCCGAATTGCTGTACAGCGTTGCGGCTGTCATCTATGCGTCTGCGGCATTAGTGACGAGCTTAAGGGTGAAAAAGCACCCTTCCCCAAAATCCAAGTCCTCATCGGCTGAAAAAGACAAGACAATCGACCTCAAGGAACCTCCTCTGTCCCAAGAAGGGTAAGGTGATCTAAGTGTCGGCCAGTCAAGCGAGTCCCTCTATCTAAGTCATCACTCGAAAGGTGAATCCTCATGTTTGCTGAAGCCCTTGTCTTCGTCGCTGCTTCCTGCCCAGGCAACCAGTGCAATACCATCGCATCTACTGTACAGGTTCAGGTTCAACAGGCTTTCGAGCCTAAAATCATCTACGTTGAATCGATCTCAAAGCCCCTGTTTCGCCCAATATTCAAAAAGCGTTCTCCACAATTCATTTATATGTGTCCCAACGGGAAGTGCAAATAATGTTTACCACACTGATCATACGCCTGATGACTCCACTGATCGTGGAAGTGATCAAAGAATTGCTCCAACAGCTTGCCAGCGGAGAAGTTGTGAGCCTCAATGAAGAGACCGTCAAAGCTGCAATGATGCAGCGTGAAGACTCAATCTCCAGAGCCGTTGCCATAGCCACTGCGGGCGTATGATCCTCCTCTACATCACGTTCGGAATTTTTATCGGCTTGTCCTTGTGTCTCTACTGGTCCATGGATGACGACTGGTACGAGAAGTGGGAACACCAGGATAAGCCGGAAGGGTGGGATTGAGATGCTTCTAGCTGCACTGATACTACTTGGGCAAACCTCGATCCCCTCTTTCAATGTGCCTCCGGTTCAGGAGGTTTCCATTGTTTTTGTGGATCGCGGTAGAACTTACGTTATCGGCAAGGATTCTGGGACAGTCAAGGTTTACGACGGTCAGGAATCTCCCGACTCCGAGAGGAAACCTGTTCCACCGCACCTGACTGGCCTTGCAAACGAGTTCTGGTCCATCGTGATCATTACTGTGGCCGACAAGGCAAAACGCAAGCAAGGGGCATTAGCCCTCGACAAATCGATACAGATCACTGAAGCACAGGCTGGAGCGTTGGGCCTGGACATGGCCCAGATCATCGGAATATTGGCGAAGAGTGCTGAAGATAATGGGATTCGGACTTATTGGTCTGGCGTGGCTCTTGGCGATCTGCTTGCAAGCAAGGGATACAAGACACGCGAAGAACTGCTGGCAGCGTTAGCTGAAATCAAAAAGGCCTGTGAGGAGTTGAGCAAATAATGCGAATACTCAATCTAGGTGCTGGAGTTCAGTCAACCACGCTCGCTTTGATGGCAGAAACTGGCGAGATTCCTAAGTACGATTACGCTGTTTTTGCTGATGTTCAATCCGAGCCTAAATCCGTGTATTCGCACTTGGAATGGCTAAAAAGCCAACTGAGCTATCCAGTGATAGTCAGGAGCCGAGGCAGTTTAATTGATAACATCAAAAACGGCATAAACGGGGATGGTCACAGGTATATCTCAATTCCAGCATTCACGGGCGACGAAGGTAAGCTGGGTGGTGTCGTTAGAAGGCAATGCACGAATGAGTACAAAATCGTTGTCGTTGAGGAAGCAATTCGCCGTGACATTTTGAATTTACCAAAGTGGGGCAGAATTCCCAAAGACGTAGAGATAATCCAAAGTTTCGGCCTGTCTTATGATGAACAAAAGCGAGTCCTCAGCGTTCAAAGAAACCATGCCCATAAGCCATGGAAAGTCGAATTCCCGCTCTACGAACTCGAAATGAGCCGATCCGACTGCGTCAAGTGGCTTGAAGATTACGGGGTTCCGCACGTTACTCCACGTTCAGCATGCACGTTCTGCCCTTATCACAGCAATGTGGAGTGGCAGCGGATGAAGACCGAAGATCCCGAGTCATGGAATCAGGCTGTAGAAGTTGACCGCTTGCTGCGAGATAAAACAATGAGATGCAATCAAGGTATGCGTGACCAGCTTTGGATACATAGGTACTGCAAGCCTTTAGACCAGATCGATTTCGAGAAAGACACAAGATTTGCGGCAGGACAATCAGCTTTCTCGTTTGCATCTGAATGTGAAGGGATGTGTGGCGTATGACACCTTACGATGCCCTCAACTTCGGCTTCGGCTGGTACAAAGATCCTCAGGAAGTCGCCCGAATCGTCTCTGAAAACGGAATTCAAGGCTTTTCCGCGACTGCTCCCCACCTCATGGACTCCACTCCCACTGGGCCTGTCATACTGACAAAGTACATGGACATGGTCTGGGGCAAAGACAAATGGATCTACAATCAAGGCTCATGCGGCTCATGCGTTGCCAACGGCGCTGGAATGGCAGCAGAAATCCTTGTAGCCGAAGACATAACAGATAACGGTGCTGAGAACCCAGGTCGCCTCGACTGCATGTCCATCTACTGGGGTAGCCGTGTCGAAATCGGTGGTGGAAGACTTTCAGGGGAAGGCTCTGTCGGAGCCTGGGCAGCTCAGTATTTGCAGAAATATGGGGTTCTCCCTCGTAAGAAATATGCATCCGTAGATCTTACAAAATACAGTGCCGCCCTCTGCTGCTCAAGTTATGCCCGTAAAGGTGTTCCAGACGACCTCGAACCAACGGCAAAGCTCCACCCAATCAAGTCTTACGCCAAGGTTGACTCTTGGGACGAACTCGTCAGTGCAATCACCTCCGGCTATCCCGTCACAGTCGCTTCCGACCAGGGGTTCAGCTACAAGCGTGATGCAAACGGGTTCTCCGCTCCTAAAGGCTCATGGTCGCATCAGCAGATCATTATCGGCATTGACCTCTCAGACGAGTCCGCAGTGGTCCTCAACTCTTGGGGTAACGACTGGATCTCAGGCCCAAAACCCGACTGGATGCCCGCTGGAAGCTATAAGATCCGCAAGAAAACTGCGGAAAGCATGCTTAAAGAGGGCGATTCCTGGGCCTTCAGCAATCTGGCTGGCTGGACACGCAAAGAAATCCCCTGGGCGAAACTCAATTGGTAGAGATCCTCTGGGTTCTGGTACTCATGGGATTCGGGTTGTATCTGGTTTTGAACATCATCGCTCTGGTTGTCGGGACCATAAAATATGTTGCACGATCCAGACGACGATAACGAAACCCTTAAAAAGCCAGAAATCGACGATATCCTGCTTGATTTCAACTCCCAGGAAAACGAAGGCTTCCAATCCTGCATCCTCCATCATTCCCGATTGCAATCGCTTCTGGGTGTCTGGTTGCACGCATCTCAACTATCCCTCAGCCCAGATGACGACCTGGTCATGGACGAACTTCGCCAGGCATTGAAACTCCTTCTATCCGACCAGACTCACGATAGGTATCTCAAGACTGTCAGCGTATTTCGGGCAGCAGATTACGCACCGGAGGAGAAAAAATAATTAGTTTGCATCAATGTTTGTTTATCTGTTAATATGTATGAGTGAGTACACGTCTATTTCGAGGAAAACACGTTGTCTGAACCGGAATTAAGCCTGGTTTACAAGCTGGCCCCAGCTCCGAGAGTCGATAATTCCGATTCCGGCGGGTTTGCTGGCTACGCATCGACATTTCATTTCCTTGATTATCATGGCGACATTATCGCCCCAGGTGCTTATAAGGCAGACATTCAAAGGTTCCTCACCAAAGGGTTTATCGGTGGAGTGAATCACGACCATGCGAACCCTATCGGTAAGCCTGTCGAACTCTTTGAAGATGCCAAAGGCTTATTCCTCGAAGCCATTTTAGTAGACACAGTCAAAGCACAGGAAGACCGCAAGCTCATCGCTTCAGGGGTCGTTAAAGAGTTGTCCGTAGGGATTATCCCCTTGCAAGTCAAGCGGATGACTAAGAAAGAGACTCTTGACTATTGGAAAAAGGCTGGATACAGCCCATCCGAAGAAGAGTTGATGCGATCCGAACCAGGCTCACGACTGATCAAACGGGCTAAACTTCTGGAAATTTCCCCAGTCGCGCTCGGAGCAAACGAACAAACCTCCATTTCGTCTTATAAATCAGGGCGAAAGATCTCGCAAACAACCGCAGATTTACTGGCCCAGATCTGCACTCAGGTCAAAGCCTCGTACGAAATGCTGGAAACACTTCTGGTCGATGCCGGAATCAAATCTGACTCGGAAGAAGATGTCGCCGAAGCTCCGGCAGAGGCACAAACTGCGGCTGAAGATCCACTACTTAACGACCTACTCGAAGCGTTTCGCGCCTTTATCAAGGAGTAATCCCATGGCAGCATCGCCAAAACTGCGAGCTGAGTTCAAGTCTGCCTTTGCTGAAGCAGAAGCACTTCGACTCAACGATGATCGTAACGAAGACCAGACAGCCAGGTACAAGGCAATCTTGCAAGAGACCCTGCCTACGCTCAAAGCTAAAATCGACGAAGCCGACGCTCTCGACTCTGTCAATCTGGACGCTTACCGCGACCTGACAAACAAGTCCGTAGGCACGCCTTACAGCAGTTCAACACGCTCTGCCGGGTTCACAACGATCTCGGACTCAGGCGAAGTCCAAGACGATGGTCTGGGCATCCTGACCGATAAGCAAAACAAGTCGATCTCGACTCCAGAATACGCCCGTGCTTTCAAGGCTTTCCTCCATTTTGGTGAAGATAAGCTCAAGAACAGCTACTCTCGCACCTACAAAACGCTGGTCGAAGGCATCGACGAAGGTGCTGGCTATTTCGTACCACCTGATATCCTCAACGAAATCATCCAGCGTAAGCCAGCCCCAACAACCCTGCGAGGTCGTGTTCGCCAGATCACCACCAACAGCAACCGTGTTGTCATGCTGCGTACCACCTTCCGCGACGATATCTACACAAGCCCGATTCAGGGTATGTGGACAGGTGAAGCCGGAACACCAAGTGCTTCCCTTGAGCCAACCTTCGGTGAAGTTTCGATCCCGGTGCATGAATACATGGGCCGGATCTCGATGTCCAACACGATGCTGGAAGACTCAGGGTTCAACCTCGAACAATACTTCAACCAGGAACTGCAAACCTGGATGGATCTGCACTACGAGAAGCACCTCGCTTACGGAACAGGTGTAGGCCAGCCTCGGGGTATCTGGAACTCGATCTCCTCCAGTGCGGGTGGCGAAGCGGGTAAGTTTGGCTTCGTGGCAACCACTGGTGCATCAATCGACGCTGACACGGTCAAGAGCATGGGGTTCAGTATTCTACCTCAGTATGCTCAACCAGGGTTCAATTTCGTGATGAACCAGCAAACAGCTAAAGCGATCAGCTTGCTGAAGGCTTCGACAGGGACGCTGAATAACGGGGCTTACTTGTTCCAGCGTGGTCAAGTCTATCCTGGCATTGTCGAGCGTACGCCTGACCAGATTGATGGCTTCCCGATCACCTACAGCATGTTCGCTCCAGCAGTTGCAACAGGCGCGTTCCCAGTCTTCTTCGGATCGCTGCAAGGCGTGTTCATGCCGATTCGCATGGGCTTATCAGTCCGGGTCTTAAACGAGATCGAAGCCGTGAATAATCGCCGTGTCTATCTGTTCCGTCTGCGTTGGGGTGCTGACACAATTCAGGAACAATACGGCAAATTCATCAAAGTATCTTGATATAAGCACAAGAGGAGAATCACATGTCACGCAATAACCAGTTGCTCAGCGGTGTTCAGGTCAAGAATCTGGTGTTTTCTGGAAGTCTACCTAACGTCAGTAGCACCGCTATTCAGATCAACACTGCCAGTGGACCTTTCGGTGGAGTGACCTTTCTGGTCAACTTCGCCGCTACAACCACGTTATCGACGATCAGAATCCAGGAATCGCCTGACGGTTCAACCAACTGGACTGACGTTACGGTCGGTTACCAGGTATCCACTATTCAGGGCTTGCCAATTACAGCTGCCCCTGCTTCCACTGGTGCTGCGATTTCTGCATCCACTACGACAACGGCAGCCAATCAGTTTTTGGCGATCAGCATAAACCACCCTGGCAAGGATACTGGCGTTCAAACGTCAAACATAACTGCCTTCGTCAGCAAACCTTGGCTGAAAGTCTTAGTGTCAGCTGGAACACCAGCCTTCGGTGTTGCCTTGCTGCACAACTCAGTACTCACTCCGGTTCCACAGCCTGATGTCATCATCGAGACCAAGGGAACCAACTGATTCCCACCTTTCGGCCCCTTGGGGCGACTTTCGGGTCGCTCCTTTGGGTTCGAGAGTCTTTCTGGAGGAGGACTTGTGGATATTCTGCTGACCCTGAACGAATGCCTGACATATATTCCTGCTTTAGCGGATGCTCCACCAGCAACCGTTCAGGTTTATATCGATGCTGCGTCACGGTCCGTAGAAAAATACTGCAATCGCGTCTTCCTGTCCGACACAGTCTCAGAACGATACATCATCAATCAAAGTCAGCGGATCTACCTTCGCAGAACACCAGTCACAAGTGTTTCCCGTGTCGAAATTTACCAGCAGTCTGATCCCGTCAAATCCGATTCCTGTGGATACGTCACAAGTTACGATTCCAGCGATACAAATCTCACGGAAATTAGAGTCGATGTCAAGCTGGAATATGTTCTCGATCCGTCCAACGGTGTCATGACATTCATTAATCCTTATGTAAACACATGCAATACCCTGCAATACTTCTATAAAATCGAATACACAGGTGGGTTTGATTATTGCCCAGAACCCGTAAAACTTGCAATCGCTCAGATCACCAGCGGAATGTATTCAGCAGCAAGGTACGACGAATCGCTTCAAAGTGAGAAGATTGGCGACTATTCCTATTCACGGTCGAGTTTCAATTCGTCGCTCTCGCTCAAGCACTCGTCGTCGCCTTTACTCTCGCCTTACATGAGGTTTTCGGTCAATGGCATTTGATGACTTCCTCAAGCAAACAGCCCTGATCAGCGAACTGCAACCCCAAAAGGATGTCCAGGGAGGTGTTTACCAATTATGGATACCCACTCTGACAGTCAAATGCCTGGTTCAGCCGAGATCTGGTGGAGTAGACCGTGAAGACGCCAAAGACGGTTCTGCTGCAACGCATAACATCCTGCTCAAAGGCACGCATAACCTTACGGCACGTAATCAGATAAAGGTTGGAACATATGTTTATAACGTGGTACGATGTAATGACTGGAATTCTTTAAGTCACCATACAACCGCTGAATGCGTCGTGGAGACATCCTGATGGATATCAACTCCGCTTTAAAACTGATCGATCAGATCGCAAAAAGCGGCTTAACGTCCGGTTCCAGTCAGAGCATGCCCCAGAAGGCCTCGAAGCAATGGATCTCAGCGAACAACGATGTTCACAAGATCAATTCATCAGCACTGGATGCCGTAGCTAGAAAAGCAGTAGAGATCACAAAGGGCTACCTCTCTACCCCTTATGAGACGCACGGGTCATCTAAACCCAAGGAATCACCGCACTCAAGAACCGGAACCCTCCGTGATTCGATCCACTGGCGTAAAGGCGTAGAGTCCCGTCAGTTCCCAGGGCCAGCCACCAATTCAGCCAGCGATGAAAAGCGATTCGCCTCAAAAAAACCAGCGGATTACGCCTGGCGGGAAAAGATTCAGAAGCAAGCCTACACCGACAATTCGCTCATCACGCCTTATCCTGCTAAAAAGAATCCGTCCATCGGAACTCGAATCATCCAGGTAAACCCTCGGGCTGTAGATAGTTCAGAGCGAAGTCGCCTTGAGTATTACAGCTTTTACCTCGAGTCAGGCTGGTGGTCCAAAGGGAACGACGGGTTCAACGACAAACGCCCCAAGTCCGAGGCTCAAGGCAAGAAGATCAAACGCAAGTCTGCCCTTAAAGGTGATAAACGGGATGGCCCAAAGTGGAACCCTCCCAGACCTTACCTCTCACGGTTAGCCTGGCCTGGTGTCGCAAGGGAACTGGAGGGAGTCTACAAGGATTACCTCAGGAAGAACCTTCCAGACGCATTCAAATCGCTCGCAGACAAGGCGACCCTCAAGGTCACTTACAATCGCGGTCTTCGTGTTCCATACATCTCAGATAACATGTCTTAAATCTCACAAAGGGGTCGGTTCGTGCCAACCTCAATCGGCGATACAGGTAACGGTACAACAGGGGGAACCTCCATGCCTATCACAGCTTCCGGCGTCATCAGCGCATCTACCAGCATGACCCTAACCGATTCGGACGTGAACAGCACATCCACGGTCACCCAGAGCAATTCGCTGTCATCCGTGACTAAGCCATCCACGCTTCCCACAGCACCAACGGCGACCGAACAGACGTACATGTATGCAGATCGGATCTTCAAAAAGACATATCTGGCTGTTTCAAATGTGACAGCGACCACAGTACTGCTGGGTTCGACCTTCCCTGACCTGTTTTGCAACACGGGTAATATCACTTATATCAACTCCGTGTCGGTAAAAAACAGCTCCAACGCGCCGATCAACTTCGTCTTTAACGACCTGACTGGGGCAACAGGTGACATCATCAAGGTTCCGGCTTACGGATATGTGCAAATTGGCGCACCCCTGAACGGAATCACTGTCGCAGCCGCAAATTTCACGCTCCAGTGCGCCAGTGCTGGCTTGACTGCTGATGCCACCGTGACAATCGCCTACCAACGATGATCCCATTCGCCCAGATCGTTAACCGCTGGACAGCCAATTCAGTAGCTCCGATGTATGTCGGGGCTATTCCTGAGGGCTTGTTCCCACCTTATGCCGCACTGAATGTGGTGCAAAGCAATCAGGTGACACTCAGTGGGAACACGATGCTCTGGACCGAAAGTCTCCTGCAATTGAGCGTGGCTCACACGACACTTGCGAACTGCGAATCTCTGGCTGATCAAGCGATCCAGACTTTTGACCGCAAGCAGTTTGAAGGTGTTGCCGACATGACCTTGCTTAATAGAGCCACATCGTACAGCGAACAGCCCAACTTGACAGCTAACCGCATATGGACTGCGACATTGGAATTCCGAGTCAGACACTAATATCCCACCAAGGAGACTCCGATGGCAGTAACGCCAAGACCAACGCCAGTTGACAAATACGCTCTAGGACGGAACAGCTTTGTAGAACTCTACTTTCGAGGCCTAGCCTCAGCAGCAAGTACTTATGACGTAGGGTTTTCTATCTGTATTTCCGAAGGGACGCTTTCCCTGGACACAGATACTATTGAAATTAACTCTAATTGTCAGAATGGATGGAAGGTTAAACTTCCTGGACTAAAGTCGGGGACTCTCAGTTTTACAGGCTACATCGCCTCGTCTGTGAATCAGACTCCCGGTCCCGGTATGACCTTTGATCCAACCACAGCCCGAAACAAGCATGACATCATGCAATATCTGGGTGAACCGTGCGTTGCTATGGTCTATTCTCTTCAAAATCCAGACGAAAACTTTTTTGGCGTCGAAACGACTTTAGACCCAGAAGTTCCGTTCGCTCTTATCGCGGATATCGCAAATCTCAAGGAACTTCCAAACGGGTTCTTCAAGACAGGATCTGTAACGATCAGCCCCGATGATGCAGTTAAAGTCTCTATGAGCGTCGAACTGTCTGGCAAGCAAATAGTCCAAGGCTATGTTGCTGTTGGGGCATTGACTCCCGCTCCTTCCGCTTAATCACTATCCACTTGAAAGGTGGGATCTACTATGTCAGAAGCATTTTACATCGACAAATTGGCGAACTCTGGAATCGAAGTCAAGATGGCAGGGGCGACATTCAAGGTTCGCCAGCTTACACTTCGCGATCAGGGCGTACTCCAGGCAATCATCCGCAAACTGCAACCATTCCCATCAGAAAAGGCCAAGAAACTGGTCATCGGAATGGATAAGCAAGTTGCGGGAGATGTGATGAAGGAGGCTCTAAAGGCCGATCTTTTCTATCCGACCCCAGTGGCATCCCCAGAAGGTTTGCAGTTGCTGATCAACTCAGACGAAGGCCAGAAGGCTCTTCTGAAAGCCGCAATTGGTCGCAACGAAGGTGTCACGGATGCCACAATTGATGAACTCTATGGGGAACTCTCCTACTCGGAATTCATGCGGATTGCAGCGATTGCAGTCTCTGGGGAAGATCCAGATAACGACCCAAAAGCGGATTGAGCAGTGATTCGCATAAAGGTGATTCAGGAATGAATTATCAGAAGTTGATCAAGAATCTCGTCGTCGATGGGCATATGTCTTTCAGCGAGGTTCTTGATTTAACTCCTTTACAGATCGCTGCTCTGATGGCTGAAAACACGATCCCGCCAGGCGAAGTTGATCCAGATCTATACCGGAGAATTGTAAATGGCTGACCCAACCCCTTTTTGGAAAATCAATCCTCCGACCCCGACTTATGTAGCTGGAATCCCATACAATCAAATTGATAAAATTCCAGACGAACCAAGCGATGTAGATATTTCGTGGCTCGACCCAGGGATCATTCAGTCGCACACTCGATACTGGTTCCCCGATATGACTGGCTGGCGTGTAGGTTACGGTAAAAACGGATTGACAAGTTGCCAGCAGTCATGGGTTGCTCCTTGGAAATGCAAGGTTGAAGCAGAAAGCACAGATGATCGTCCTACCGAGAAGGCTGTCGAAGCGTACCTACCTGTTGTCCTCAGGCAAATGCTGAGTTGGAATCGCGAGCGATACTCTTACTACAACAAGTTCTGGGACATGGACCTAGCCGAAGCGATGGCACTCCGCAGTCATGGGAAGAACCAGTACAGAAACTTGGTCATTACGGATATCGAGCTTATACCGAGAACAGACCTGCTTGACACACAGTCGGAATCCAAGATTGTATCGGACACTGGGACTCGGACTTCGCTTGGAGTGATGTCTAACTCTGGGGATAAGACTCGATGGGACAAGGACAATGCCGATGTTCTTGAGTTTACCCGAATGGTTCAGCAGCAACTCCGCATGACGACCACAGGTGGAATAGAAACAGACTTCTTAAAGCTCTATCAGCAACCGTTTCCACGTATCCGATCTCAGTTTTGGCAAATCAATATCACTTGGCAACCTGATCCGTATCAGAACAGATATGGAATTCGTTACGCAAAAATCGACATAGAGCCTTCATTGCGAATGGAGTCGCTCAAGAACGTACCGCTGGGAGTTGTTCCCACCAGGTTTGATGGGCAACCGGAGTTCACTTTTATAGATCCCAACGTAATTGTAATTCCCAAAGGGACTCCAGGTGGAGATCAGTCTGACCCAGGGAACATGAATCTGCTCGCACCTATAGATTACATGGGCAAGCCGGAATGGATTCAACCAATATCAACAGGTTTCCCTGTTAGAGAACCCCAGATCACTTTCAAAGTGTCATACCCGTGGGTTAGCTTGAAAGACTTGTTGGACGCTGGGGCTATTGGCAACCCTGGTCAGCTGGACTCAAGCAACACGGCAGGATTTCCTGGGGAAGTCGGTCCGCTATCCATACCCGAAGGCCTATACATCGGATGCGTCAACAGGAAGTCTTTCCTGGGATACTCCAGAGGCAGAGTGCTATACAGTTCCGCAGAGATCACTGAATCTACAAGCCCGATCACAGGAAAAATTGGTTACGAGGTGACACACGAATTCATCGTTAATCCGAACATGGAGTGGAACCAGACGAGATATACGGGCGATTATCTGCCGTCACCAAACGATGTGATTAAGTGGTACAGCAGACAAGCCACGCCAACCTCAATAGGATTGCAACCAGGTGAAGTTCCAGCAGACACAAAGAACCCGTCGTTCAAGACTGGCTACGTAGTGCAGATGCTTCCAGCCGCCGGAGGCAGACGTGTTCACCGAGTCGCTATGATCCCAGTAGAACCATATGATTTTCAAGCCGTATACCCTTACCCGTACAAGGATTTCAAGAACCTTCTTTACTACGGGATGGTTGGCGACAAAGTCCAATTCGACCCAGAAATAACCATAGAGGGCTGATCCATGTCCAACTCAGTCAATATCACGGGATCAGACTTCGGCGAACTGACTAAAGCTCTCTCCACGATCAACAGGGTAGCGGCGAAAGCCAACGCCAAGATTGACTCGATGTTCCAGCTTAACTTCAGTGGATCAAAACTATTTTCCTCTTTGGATGCTCTGAACGGTAAACTTGCAGTCGCCAGAATCCGCGCCGATGGTCTCTCGTCTGCACTTAAAGGCTTGAAAGACATTGGAGTTGTCAAAGTTCTCACTGGTGGTGCTGGAGGAGGAGGTAAGTCAGGTGGTGCTGCCGGAGGCAATGAGGATAGCGACCTGAATGCAATGACCAAGTACCGTCGCTCATTTGTCAAGTTCCAGAAAAGAGAAGCCGATTTCATTGCCAAGCAGCGTGAGAACTCAGCAAACGAGACGTACAAAAGGATGGTAGCAAAGGGCAAGGAAGACGCTAGATTGAAAGGCAAGGAAGGGTCGGCATTGTTTGTTGGTCCAATCGACCAGGGCATAGCCCAGAAACGGTACGACGCAACGATTGCAAGAGCCAAGGAACGTGACGCTAAGGCAGCAGAGAAGGCAGCAAAAGCCAGCGAAAGAGCCGCAGCACGCCAAGAGGAACTCGAGAGACGCTCCCGCAGTAAATCGACCACTGGTCCCTCAGGTCTACTCTACAATCTGACCAACGGATCATGGCATCGTAAGCTGATTGCCCAAAATCTCTTCGACCTGAAATCAGGCAAAGGTTTTGGCTCAAGCGGGTCTAACCCGTTCATGGTCTCCCGCTTCGGGAACCCTGGTCAGATGCCCCTAATGAGTCGTTTCCGAGTTTTTCAGCGCCCATTCCCAGGCTCGGAACGCAATCCGTTTGCCCTCGGCGACGCTGCCAACATCATGAACAATGGTGTTTACTCTGCTGGTCGTGGTATCGAAGGCCTATTTAAGGGTATCACCTCCGCTGGTACAGATTCTGTTCGCGCCTTGACAGGCTTCACCCAGATCGGTCTTTCGTTTGCCACATCCTTAGGCAGTGCAATCCCTGTAATCGGTCCATTTGTTTCCATGCTCGGTCAGGGCTTGATGACAGGTTTAGATATCGCCTCTAAGGCGTTAACCTTCTTCGTGGACTCGCTTTCCAAAGCCGTAGGCGGGATTATCAACTTTGTTACGAACCTGACCCTTGGTGTCAGCGGAATTCTTTCTCGAGCCGTACAAGCCGCATCAGCACTGACTGAACTGGAAAATGCCGCAAAGGTCTATGTTGGAAAAGGTTCCAGCAAGCTGATCGACACTTCGATGGACTACCAGGCAAGATACGGGATCTCGGCAACAGATTCGCTCAGGCTCATGACAAGGATCGCAGGACAAGTTCGCCAAACAACATCACTTTCCAGCGATCAGTCAGCCCAGGCTGCCGTGGACATTTTCAAACAAGTCGCAGAAGCAGGATCAGTTCTTAACCTTGCAAGCGATGATCTAGGCAAGATGGTCCAGTCGGCCATTGCAGGAAGATTCACTCCTTTGAGACGGATGGGCGTAACAGTCTCTGCCCCTATGCTCGACCAGATCACGAAGAACGATACTTCTCGCGGCAAGCCTGGCACGATGTTTGAAGGTCGAACGATGTCGCTCCTGTCAGAATTCAAACGCCAAACGCTGCCATTCACGGGCGACTTGGAAAAAACGCAGTACGAATTTGCTAACCAGCAGCGTAAGATTCTCGGCTTGTTTGAGGGCATGTTTGTCCAATTAGGACGGGTTGTCGAACCATTTGCCAAGGGTTTACTGATTGTCAGTAATACTCTGTTGACTACCGTATACGACAAGCTCAAAGGGTTTGCGGATGGTGCTAAAGCATCAATTGAAGATATGCGTGCTGGAGGTACTGGAGGTGGATTTGGAACTGCCTTGACATCTTTTGTCTACGCTATTTCGCGTGCTGGTGACTATATTCTCGCTTTCGGGCAAGCCGCATATAACGCCAGAAGCACGATCATGGAGTATGGCAAAGCGTTTGGAATTCAAATCCTTACCATTGCAAGGGATCTCGTTGTCTTCAGCCTAAAGATGACAGGTGTCTTCATTAAGATTATTGAGTCATTTGGCGGGTTTGAAGTAGCCTTAAAGGATATGGGCAACACGATTATCTCCATCTCGGAGTTCATTGCTCGGCAAACAGGATACCAGTCTCCCGCCCAGAAGGAAGCAGACAGGAAATTCTATGCGGATCAACAACTTGTCGAAGGGTCGATAAGGCTCAATCGTGAAAACCGAGGGTTGATCGCAAGACCTGGTACGAAACTTCCTGGTATGTCAAAAGCCGTTATTGAGGCTCAGGCTAGAATCAATGCTGTTTCAGCAGGAAGCCCTCGGTCATTCGTCTACGGCACACAGGATACGGCTGGCAGTGGAGCTGGCGACAGGCTTATGAAGTTGGCCGAATCATTTCAAAACATTAGAAGTATCGACGATCTTAAAGAGTTCTTCAGCAAGGGATTGCCCGATGTCCCTGACTCCGAAATGTACAAGGAAGTCATGAAATTCATCACCATGTCCACAGAACGCGAAGCCAAGTTCCAACCGCTCCCGCCGATGGCTGAAAAAGGCCGACTCTCAAGCTACTTCTCTCCTGCCGCATTCCGAGACGAGATCGCTGGCTCTGATAGAGGGCTGAACGCTGCCGAAGAGACCGCCGCAAACACTGCTGAAATGGCAACTTACCTTCAAAAACTTACCGAAACCGCAAGCGTAAACTCGCTGCTCAGTGGCGGCAAGGTTGCTTATCTAGGGGCATAAACATGACTGATCGATTTAGGGCTGGCGAACCACTTTCGGCCTCCAAGCTGAACCGGAACTCGGCAAGCACAAACACTACAGGCTATTACGGTCCTGGCTCATACGTCAAAAGCGGATCGACATACGGATCGGTACAGCCAGATGTATCTGGTGTTGAATCATTCTGGGTCTCGATTGACGAAGAAAACGCCGAACAGGTTGACCAGAGTTTTGCATCCGGCAGGGTGATTTACAGGTACTCATGGACAGAAGTGCAGTTTGACCAAGGGGCTGGCAGTTGGAGGAAGTCGTCCTCTCGAAGCGGGCATTTCTCTTTTGATCCGGTTTACAATTTTGATCCCACGCAGAGGATACCGATAACCGCAGAGGGGACTTTAGGAAATTCCTCCGTAAAATACGTCAGTACGGTTTACCCAGTAACCCGAGATCCTCACACCGGGGTTTTATTTTTTTTTTCCTAGAGGGTGCAAAGCTCCGCAAGACCCAGGCTGGCCTGTCAGCTTATTCGGGTTTGGCGGCATCATGGAATTTGTTTATTTGGATCAACAGGACGATCAGGGAAATTACTTTGTTAACCCCTCAGTACCAGACAAAGTCGCTTTAGAGCATATCCAAGACTGGCGTGTCGCAATTATGGAAGGCGATGATGGCAATACGTATCAGGTCCGAGGCTATTCAGGCTGGTATTTTCAAGCAAGCTCCAGCACATCCGAGGTGGAAGTCAACGATACTGCGAATGATGAGATGGATGTGACACAAGGGCGAACGGACTGGCGGGATCTTATCATGTGGTGGGCCAATAAGCCGACAGGATATTCCGACCCAACCCTACCAGGCGTTTACTATCCCAAGTTTTACGGGATTGAACGACTTTTTATGGGGCTAACAGAGTTTGGTGGACACTATTTTGTCTCAGGTGGCTACAACCCTCCACCACCAAGTCCACCAGGCAGGATTGTCTTTGATCGTTATGCGGGTCCAATCAGGACAAGCTATCTTTATGGTCCACACGCAATCTCGACAATCTATCACACTATGAAGTTTGAACTTCTCAGCAAATGTGCGGTAACACTGTCGGGCAAAGCTCCAACAATACTAAACTGGGGTGCTTTAGGCTCAATTATTCCAAGCGGAAACAAGGTCAAACTGCAACCTGGATCAGATACGCTCATCGTAATGGATGGACAGCGCGGGATCAGGATCAGGACAAATGGATGGCACGCCCATTTCGGGGACCACATCTTCAAGAACTCTGTCACACGCGAATACCGTTGGGGTGGCAACATTGAATGGGTGGTCGCAGCAGGGTTTGTACCAGTTCTGGATGAGCCGATTCAAGGCACTCCTTTATCTTCTTATGACCCAGACGCAGGAATAACCTCCTACGGATCTACCATTCAGTTTGCGGGATACCATCATTGGCACTTAGAGCAATGGTCCGACATGAACCCAGGCAAAATGGATCGGTACAATATTCAGGGAAAGGCCACCATTTGGTACAAGCGTCCAGACCCACCATACCCGAACACCTGGTCAAACCCTGACCCCTACAAGGTCGTTAAAGGTGCATACGATTTACCAGCGGCAGACGAAGTCTCTTACAGCCAAGCAACAGTCTTTGAGACCATGCATGAAGCTCCTGATCCGCTATTTAGCGTAGAAGCAAGCTATGCCAAGTCAATCGGGATCTCATTCGGATTTACACAGTCCTCTGATAAGTGGTGGTATATACATGTTGAATGGTACTCAAACGACACGCTGATTGGGTCAAAATTCCTGAGCTTTGAAAAGTTTGGCGATTACAATTTAATACTCTGGAAAGAGAAGATCCCCTGGAAGCCGGGAGTAGCGGGAGGAGGGTCGTGGACTGGTGGATATCCCGGGCAAGGAGAATTTATCCCTGACGATGCGGAAGCAGGCGACCCTGAATTTGCCAACGAAGCGAACATGCTGTGTTTGCCGTTCGGGACTCGAACACCTTCAATTCTTCCGACATGTGGAATCACTATCACCAGCATAGGCAGCAGCGGCGTTCCATACACTTTTGTTCCGCATTCAGAGCTTCCCAAAGTCGGTCTTGGAGGAGGATCAATTGTAAGGACTGTCACTCTGAACTGGGGCGATGGAACTGCGGATGCATGCCTCCTCGACCAGCCTATACAGCACCAGTGGGACTCCGAAGGTTACTACACGATCAGCATGGAAGTCACTTACACAGAAGCGTCAGGGCGTGGGACAGACAGATCGAAAACCTACATCAGGGTCGCACTATAATGGCTCACACATGCGTATGCACAGAACCAGGCACTTGCAGTTTCTTCAAACGCGAGATGAGCGATACCGATTACGATATCTGCCGCAACTGCTTCAATAACCAATCTCGAGCCTCAATCGTATCCCAGTGGTACAAAGAAAGAGGCAGAAAGCTCGGCATACTCAACGGTTGTGCCTTGAAAGGCGATCCAGTTTTAAACGAATTTGGCAATCAAAAAATCCGCAAAACATGCGGTTGCGGTGGGATGAAGTCAGAAATTCCCCTCTTCCAGTGCCACCACCCACAGCCCAGAACAGCGGAAGAAGACTGCGAAAAACGATGCAGCGATTACACCAGTCTCTGAAAATTGCCCATCCTTTGGGCCACAGAAACTGCTTGCTACTGCCTCTCGAGTGGATCAGTCTGACTGGATCACTGCATCTAAGAAAGCGAAATGCTCCCCAGCAAGACACAGCAATAGCACCGACCAATGAATAAATCGGCACACAGTTCCTGGTTGTATCAATGGCGACCTTCGATAACCCCCGATGTTTTCATCGCCCTGGCATAGATCGCCAGACATAAAGCGTCCGCTGGACCGTCCTTGAGCTTGCCTTGTTCAGGCCACCTTTGCTGGCAATAGATGATCGAGCGAGCCTTGCCCAACTTCTTGTCCATTCCCTTAAATACTGCCGATTGCCAGACTTGTGGCCGAACCAGAGTGAATGGACTATCCAGAGTCGCAAGAACAGCCTGTAAGCCACCAAACCCCATCCCGAAGGTGAACATGCTCGTCACGCCTTGCTTGGGCATGGCAGAAACCTTCTCGATCACAGAGAAATCAGGGTTCCACTCCCGCACCAGGTTGGCAACCTCGTAGAAATTGATACTCGAGCCACCCTCACCTTTGGTCACAGGCATCACGTAAGTGGCTTGTACATCACCGTATTCGTTGACAATCGATATCCCGCCCTTAAGGCCAGGATCAAACCCCATGTAAACAGCCATCATCGACCTAACTTTCTACGCTCAAGGATCACCAGATCGTATGCTTTTCGCCTCCCAAGGGTATCCGGCACGTCATGCCACCACCACTTGAAAGACTCGTTATCCGTGTCAGCCTCACCCTCTTTAACTCCCATCCGAAACAGATGTTCCAGAGCAGAAATCGCACAGTGATAAGGCCAACCCACAATTCCATGGTTCCACAGGGTGGTGGTTAGATCAGTTGCCGAAAATAGCCAGAAAGGCCTTCCGTCAGCCAATCGGTAATACTCTGGGCAATTGCTGATCCTTTCGATTTTTTGTTCTGCGTCCAACGAGCTTGCCATTCTCTTTTATCTCATATCGTTTCAGGGCAAAACCTTCCGCATCCCTCTGAGTCAGAACCCGATTCGTCAGATCGATTTCGACGGAGTGAAGCCTGTTGGCCTTGTCGGGACTCTTTTGTCTCAAATCTTTGTAGGCCTGAATTTCAAGCCCATCTTTGAACACTTCCAATTGAAAGTTGATCATTTATATTATACTCCCTGAGGATGCGTTTATCTCTAATCTGAGCCTGTTTTCTGCCAGAGGTAGCCACCAGTTGAAACTCAATTCGGGTCTCTCTTCAGAAACCTCGCCAATCAGCTGAATCAGCTTTAAAAGCCTGAGTAGCATGATGTAATGATCCATGGTTCAAACCTTCCTGTGTTCAAATTTGAGAGACTCGTAACCATCAAGATCAAAGAATATGATCATATCCTGAAATACGCTTGGAGCAAACACGCTCAATTCTCTGGCTATAACCACTGCCAATCTCCTGATCTCAAGGTCCGCATGAATCGACCCTCTCTGCTCAAGGATGTTTCGCCAGGCTCTCAGGTTTGCTGACATGAACATATGCGTTTCAATCGAGTTTGGCAGTACAGATCTCGCGGCTTCGCGAGCTTTCTTGCGGATATATGTCAACGCTTCGCGGCCAGCGGTCACATCAGGGTTCTGCTTCTGCCACATTCGGCTGATAGTCGTGGTGCAAACATTGAGCATCCGGTCGTAAGAAGCGGACGCAAGAGTGACTTCCTCTTTAAACAGCTGCTCCGCAACAGGATCGCCAAGGATTAGAGGTGGAATAATGTACCCCAGCTTATCAGGCTCAACGTACCTTTGGGACAATTGTGAAAAGGCTGTACCTGCCCTGTGCCGGATCAACTCATGAGTCAGGCTCCGAGAGATCCCCGTCATCAATAGGCCAACGTGGGAGTGTTCCAGGACGCTTCCATGACCAACCTCGAGTATATGCCCAAGGTAAGCCTTGTTGCCCCCAGGACGGGGGTTTTTGAACGACTGGTAGCATAACCGTCCAGCGAACTCTGGTATCTGGTCCAGGCTATGGATGCCGTTCGTTTTCATCCCTATGGCATAATCGTCAAGGTCGTAGTCACGGTAGACTGACACAGTCGCAACGTGTACCTTCGGTTTGTAAATCAGCTGCATGACTTTTCCCTTCGTGCTGCTACGTAAAAATGGAACGCCTGGATCGCTTCTTTTCTCGACGGATGACCTTCCCACTCCAAGAATCCAAAGATATCGTCTTTCACAAACACTCCATCGGCAAGCACGTAAACCGTTAGGTAGTGCAAGTCCTGTTCCTGGTAGTAGAAGATCTGAGCCTTGTAAGGCTCAACCACCAGCGTGATTGTGACTCCGTCGGTCGTTGACCACCTGTTGTCTGGCTTCATTTCGTTCTTTGGCTCTCCAGCCTGGTCCTTTTCCTGCATTTTCTCTTCTCTTTCTTTCGCGAAGTCTTGCACTGTAAGCTCCTGCCTTATGTCCTGATTCCTGCGATTCGCACAACGGTAAAGGTACTTTTTCGTCCATCAGTTCGGACGTTGGACAGCATCCTGTCAGCCTCATCTGGGCCGACACAAAAATAAGCCTCTTGTTCATGGCTTTCCGGTAGTCAGATGTGAATTCCAAGGCGATTCCTCATTCTTGAGATCCACTGATTGACATATGTTTTGTTGGTGCATTTCACTGACGATACGTCAGCCATATACACACGACCATCATCAAATTCGCAACAAACCATGAACCTGTATGGACTTGCATCAGATTCGCTGTCAGGTTCGTGCGGGTGTACCGTAATCACATCGACATCAAATCGCCTGGCGATCTCTTCTTGCAGCCTGTTAATCGAGACTGGAATTCCATCAATTTGCATGTTGACCTCCTTTGTATTTCTGAATCGCTTCCGATGCATCGCTAAACTGCAATCCCCGAGCCTTTTCAGGCTTCATCCCTAACGCAATCAGATAATTCAGTTGCTTGATCGAACAGAGACCTGAATTACGCCTGTCAATCACCTGTCCAATCAGCTGGGATGCCTGTCGTTTGGTCATATTACTGACTTCTGCCATGCCTGATTTCGTCAGAAAATCCTTTTGAGCCGGAGTCGCCAATTCACCAAACCGATTCGCACTCGACAACATGGCTCGAGACATCCCCAAGGAATTCGCAATCTCAAACGGGTTGATTTCTACCCGTCGATAAGTCATATCCAGCTTGGCTACCGGAACTTTGATCTCCTGTCTCTGCTTCCGTTCCGTCTTGGCACGATCAACGGCTTGCCATAGGTCAACACCTTCTTCCACCAGTTCCTCAGCTCGCTTCGAGTCAACATCCTCACAATCTGTCAACGAACTTGGCCCGATCAAATCCATGTCGGTTGTGTGTGAGAAGTCCAGAACCAAACAATCCTTCTTACCTTGACAGAGCCTGGTCCCACGACCAACCATCTGGGCATACGCAATCCGGCTTCGAGTCGGCTTTAAAACGATACAGTCCGTAGGCTTGTCATCAAAACCTTCGGTGAGGATCTGGCAGTTGACAAGGATCTTCGTGAGACCGTTCTTATAACGCATTATCGTGTTGTCTCGGTCAGGCTTATCGCCAGAAACCCAGTCGCACGAATGCCCCAGTTGCTTCAAGGCATCAGCCATCGCGATACTCGATCCAACATCCGGCATGAAGACAATGATCTTCTTCCGACCCTCAATCTCATTACTGATAGCGTTTGCCAATAACTCGATGGCTGGCTGAATCTTACGACCAAGGTCTCCCTGGGCAAAGTCGCCATTCCTGCCCGTTGTCTTACAACCCCTGAGGTCAACCCCCAGAGTACACCGGACAAACTTGACAGGCGATAGAAATGGCCCAACAGGATCGTGAATCGCTTCATATAGCGAGTAGCTGTAAACGACATCCTCGAAACGCTTTAGGCTCTGACCGTCAGGTCGATCTATCGTTGCAGTCACTCCAACGAGTTTTGCGTCAGGGAAGTGGTCGTAAACAGATGAGTATGTCTTGTTGGATTCTCCCGCATGGTGGACTTCATCTGTGATGATCAACTGGAAATCGTCCGGCTGATAACGCTTGCATCGCTTGGTCATCGACTGGATCGTCGTGCAAACCACATGCGGATCGCCCATGGCAAACCCATGAATAGAACCTTGCTCACGACCCACCATCAGCCCACACAATTCAAACGTATCAATCGCCTGTTTCACAAGCTCCGTTCTGTGGACTGCAAATAAAGCCCGAGAAATCAACCCTTCCTCAATCAATTGACGAATCAGGACACCCACCGTTACGGTTTTACCCGTCCCAGTCGCCATTTGCAGAATCCCTGCCTTGTGATCGTAGTCGTAGATCCACGCTTTAATTTTGGCAATCGCTTCATCCTGGTACGGATAAGTTGAAAACTCGCAATCCATTAACGCAGAGTAGGTTAGCTTAGACATAATACCCATGTCCCCCGCATCCGTTGCAGAAGGCGATATTCGGATCTTCACCAGTCCCGTTACAGATACCGCAGATCCTCCAGTTCTTTGGTGATCTGATCACAGGTCGTTGCAATCGAGAGAGCAGGGGACCAGGCGTATCGCCTTCCGCATTGAGCAAACAGACCTGAGCCATGTTCAGAAGTTCATTGGCTACCTTATGTAGATATAACCATGCGTCCATATCACGGGCAAGAGCAGACCGTTTAGGCTTGGCTAATCGCTCGTAAATGTACTCGTATTGCCGCTCATCATCGTCCTTGTGAGACTCAGAAGCCTCTCGAATCACGCTAACTTTTAACTCTGTCTCAGGCACAGCCTTTTCGGCATCCGAAAAAGCATCCCTTATTTTTTGATCTGCCGTCATAGTCCTGCCTCCTGAATAAAGTTGCCCGTCCTTGGGCGTTTCCACATCCCTTAGAAACCAAATGTCATGGCGACATTAGGGTCTTTAACAGCTACAGGAGCAGGTGTTACGGGTGGAGGAGTAAAGTCAATACTTGATCCAGCCACCTCCTGGCCCATTACATATGTTGGGTGAGACATATGCCCACCTGTTTTTCGTTTGAACTCTTTGGACTGCATTGCAATCCGAGCCAACCATTCCGGCAGAGCGGCTGTTTCATTTTCGTCAACGCACCAGGAAAATTCAGGTGACTTAGCATCGAAGCTATTTTCGGTTGGGAAGATTCTCGCGATATTAGAGTAAGTCTCACCGTTCTTTTTGCTTACGGAATGCGTAAAGACGACTGAAACGAATCGCCCAACGATATCTTCAACCTTAAATTCGCCAGCCTCAGCGTTATTCAGAGGCCTTGAAATCACATTTTCCACCAGTTGACGCAGCTTGGATGTAGCATACATCGATGCCCCGTAATCATTCCATTTGGTGATAGGCCGACCACCTGTGGTCTCTGGGGGAAACTCAAAGCCGATCTTGATCGTCCGAGAATCCTTCGTAATCCCTTCAAACGTCTTGGGATGTGACCCGACATCCACCACGGCAAAGATCTTGCCCAGGTGCGTTCCTGCTGGCATAAGGTGTCGAGCCTTTTCATCACTCTTGGTATAGTCGCTAGCGTAATTCATCAAAGTCCTCTTATTGCCGTCACTGCGGCTTCAACCGATTCAAAAGCACGGAGTACAACCAATGCACCCCAAAAGTCCATAGATCCACCACTTGTCCACACCACAGACCCATCAATTCGTACAGACGCGCTGGGCCGACTGTCATCAGGGTCACCTGGTCGATAACACGGTATCCATCCCGCCTGATTCGGCCTTCCAGCCAGCACCAGACCATAACTCTGAAGTATCGAAAGTCGTTCAGGGATCTCATCGGATGGAGCAAGAGATCGAGACGCAGAAAGTGTCAATGATCCTGCAAAGGGTTGTCGTTTCTGAGTCGTTTTGTCTTCGATCTCACTGAGTAGCCAGTGCGGCGCGATGCCACATTTACCCGTGAGCGGGTTGACCGATCCGGTCCATCTATACATTTTCCCGCTGCCGTACTGAGTAGGAGGACAGGTAGCAAGCCTTCGATCCCCAAGGACGAGGACTTCTTCATGCTTACCAGTTCCCTTCCACAGGCACACGTTAGGGATTGGGCGTTTGTACCAGTGAGGTAGCCTGAACCAGATGTGCAGACCACCCCCGCCAGTAGATACTTGCCAAGTTCGCGGTAAAGCTGGTCGAGTTTGAAAGAATTCACGGATCTTATCCTGCGGACCATCCAGGTCCAGTACGAGTAAACGTGATGCCAGCCCTGGCAATGCAGCGATATTCTTGGGTGATAAATCTTTCATTGCTGACAGTGGAAAACCGCTCCAGTATTGCGAAGTTTGAATCAATGGCATTTTCTGTTCCGAGGACATCGGGACAGTGTTTATTCCATGATCGTTAAGAACTTTGACCCAACCGAGTGTGAGCAGGTTTTTTCCCACCGTTTGGCCTACCCATAATCTCGGATCGAGCAATCTGGATATCTAGGCCAGCTTCGATTCCCACCCTCATTTTATTGACCCCGCACTTTTCAACATAGGTGAACTTAGCCAGGAAAACACCATCGGAGTCAGTGAGTACAACGGATTCGCCTGGGTTACGTGTGACAACGAGCATATCGTGATCCTCCTGATCAAGTTAATGGATGAGTAAGTCTGTCATTCATAACCAACGGACCAATGCTCCCAGAATCCCACAGATCGGCCAGAACCTTGCCCTGCCGTACGAATTCCGTCTCATTCCCATCCACAAAGCTCTTGTACCAATGCTTGACTAATCCCTGAGGACCAACAGCGAGTTCTGTAGCCTTCGCCAGCAGGAAATCACGGAATGGAGGTCGAGCCAGCACTGGCGTGTCAACGATAGCAGGGATAACCGTAACTGGCGTTGGAACAGAAGTTTGGACAACAGCCTTGTTTGCGACTTGAGGAGTCGCCTGGGGTTGATCTCGACCCACTTCTTCTGCGATCTGCTGATCAACAGCCTTCTGGATGCGATCATAGATGTCGCCCAGGAGCTGTGGGAACCCTGCATCTGTAACCATTCCAAGGTCCACGGACATTTCGATTTGGCAATTCGCTTCATAGGCAGAGAAATGAGGTCTGCCAATTTTCTTGGCGATCCCTGCACGCACTAAAACAACAGCCTGATTTTTCAGATCCATGATATGGACTCCGTTTGTTAAGACATCTAGTCATCCCGGTTGGGGTAATGGAATATATCGGTAAACGCAAAACTTGTCAACGGCAAATCTGAAAAAGAATTTGGATTTCTCGGAAACACACGTAAACAAGCGTTTTCTTCCTAAAAGCAGTGGTCACAGCCATGTACATTCACGAAAAGATTTAGGTGCTGTACTTATTTTTATAGGGGTCAATGCTTTTTATCAACGCAGCGAGCAAAATAGACACTCTTCGTTGACAAACGGTGATTGATCGTATAAAGTTAGGTTGAAGCAACAGACGGTATCCGCTCCGCAGTCATCCCAAATGGAAGGGTAAGACAGATGGCAACATTAAGCTCTGGACCTCGCATCAATGCACGGTCAACACCACGAATCCACGAATCGATTAAGCGAAACTGTATCGAGCTGTCAGATCGTGGTCTCACGTTTGAAGGTCGTCAGGTTTCAGCTGAGGCTCTCGTATCAGCGTTACTCAAATGTTATCTGGATCTGACGATTGAAGAGCAAGTCTCGATGATGACCCCCGCTCTAAAGGATCTCGAAAGCGAACTTGAGGAAATGAATCAAGATTGTTCTTGACAAGCAGGCAGTCGAAACCGTAAATTCACTCTTGTCCCGCCGAGCTGTTCGGCGGGATTCAAAAGTCCTAAACTCATACAGCAAATCGATTTGTAGCTGCTTTACACGCAGGATGTCGGGGGTTCGAATCCCTCACCGCCCATTTTCTTTGAGTGTAAGCAGTTAGGGAAAAGTTAAACTTCCTGAAATCCGAGCAAATCGGCTTGTTGGCAGAAAAAGTGATCTAATCCAATGGATGGAAGCAATGAGCCGTTCTACCGTAAATCACGTAAAGCGTGGTACTTACAGGTTGGGAAACGGCAGATAAAGCTGGCAGAAACCAAGGCAGAATCTTGGATCAAATGGCACGCACTGATGGCTGGTGGGGTTCCTCAGGAATCTCACAAAGCAACCGTCAAAGAGATCTGCAATGCCTTCATTGAGGAGATGAAAACGTCTCGATCAGAGCGAACGTGGCAGTGGTATGGTATGTATTTTGATAAGTTAGCCCAGTGCGTGAAAGGAGATACGGTGGCAGAAAATGTCAGTTTGAGCCAGATTTCAGTCATGATTTCGAGCCAGAGGACATGGAAAGCAAACTCCCGTCACAACTTTGGACGCGCTGTCAAGCGACTGTTCAGCTGGGCCAAGAAGAACAGGTTGATCGAGATTGATCCTATTGAGCATCTGGAGAAGTGTTCCCCTGAAGCCCGAGAAGATTACATAACTCCTGAACAGTGGGCCTACCTCGAATCCAACGTCCCTGACTCTCCGCTCAAAGACCTTCTGATACTTGCCTGGGATACTGGCATGAGACCCCAAGAGCTAATCAGGATCGAGGCCAGGCACTTCCGTAAGGACGAACGAATGGTTGTATTCCCTGCGGCAGAAGCGAAGGGCAAGAAGTACGCCAGAACGGTCTACATCGCTTCGGATAGAGCCATGGAGATACTCGCGACCTATGCAAGCCGAAACCCTGAGGGGCCAATTATGGCGAACACACAGGGAAACCCCTGGAACAAGCTCTCAACGAATTGTGCAATCAGGCGAATGAACGAGAAGTACGGAATCAAAATCCATCTCGGAGCATTCCGTAAAGGATACTGCACACAAGCACTGCAAAACGGAGTTGATCCTGTGACATTGGCAAAGCTGATGGGCCACAGGGATGTGACCATGATTATGAAGGTCTACTCTCAGGTTCACCAGAACAAAGAGTACATGGCCGAATCAGCGATGAAAGCTAGCGGACTGCGTAAACCAGATTAGTCTAGTCGTGCAAAAGAAATTTCTTTTGACGTAACGGCTTCAATCGTAAAAACTTGCAGAGGAACTGCGGAATCCAAAGTGGGTTTTTTAACAAATAACCCGAAAACAGATTCGCACTTCCTCAGCTTTTCTTCTCTAATAAAGATAGGAGTACTGGAGGGAAGATGGTGTACGAAACAAGCAATTTAAAACCGCTTTGAGTCTACCCCCCCCCCCCCCCCCCCCCCCTCCAC
>Ga0102859_1000026_pt1 | contig 33804 bp, 46 predicted proteins | sample Colrivmet1371B02_FD_78439 | JGI IMG/M metagenome (GOLD analysis project Ga0102859, IMG submission 78439) | Estuarine microbial communities from the Columbia River estuary - metaG 1371B-02 | ecosystem: Environmental > Aquatic > Marine > Intertidal zone > Estuary | place: USA: Columbia River...
TCCAGTTTCCCGGATTCTTACCGGCGCGGACGATCGTCCCGTTTCTGAGACTTGCCAGCGCCACTTTCGCGTTTATACACGATTGCGTCAGATCTTGCACTACTTTTAGCATCCTTCAATCGAGGATCGCTGTTTGGAGTAGTTGTACGGGATGTTGAACCTTGTTCTTGGGCCATCACTTCCCTTTCGGAGGAGCTTGCGGAGGAGCAGGAGGCTGCATAGCTGCTTTCTTTTCTTCCTTCTCCAGATCTTCTTTCAACAACTGTTTCATAGGTGGATCAACCAAGTCTATCAAACGTTTCTTGTCAATCACCTTGGCTTCAAACAACTTGAATGCCAGATCACGGCTGTCTTCCATAAAGATCGGGGAATTTGAGTGAGCATCCACCTTAACAACGTAATCGTTGGTGAACTGCTCAGGTATAAACACCATCCCGTTCTCATCGGTAAAGTGTGTATCGCTATATGCTTGCATGAGCTTGAGATACAAAGTAGCCAGCTTTTCTAGACTGTCCTCAATGATCAGTGCCCTTTTCTTTGCTCTGGAGGAGCCTAGCCTGGCAAGTTGGCTGGCATGGCCGGCAGAACGCACCCCAGTTTCTCCTCGACCCTGCAATACAGAGGAGATGCCGGAGGCTTCTGCAAACATTGCATCTATTTCTGCAATCTCTTTGAACAGATCGTCGGGCATCTTGGGGGCAAGCTCTTCAACTTTGCCACCAGGCGTGTCAGAAAGTATGAACGAGGATGGGGTGTTGAGGGCAAAAGCCTTCTCATCCGTAATGCCCATGAACCCGCTAAAGGCTTTGGGAGGGTTGACCTGCTTGGCAAGGAGCATGGCTATCTCGCCTACCCGCTTGGTACGCAGTTCTTGCAGGTAGATGAGCTTCTCAACCTCGCTTTGACCCCAGAAATAGTCGTACAACGGGTTGGGACAGATCTGGATAAAAGGGCATTCACCCTTGAGGAACATGGATTCCCCGCTGCGGTCGTAGATCACAACGTCAGGACTTGCCATCGTGACCACTTGGTAGTCGCTGATGTCATCATTCCACACCCACAGCTCTACCATTTCCACCACAGACTCGGCAACGATGGCCGTGTAGCGGCTCATGCTCTCCAGCGAGAGGTTCACATTGCCGGTGATGTTGGGTTGGGTCTGCGAGAAAGCCAACCTGTTCATAGCGTTGGGAGCTTCATCTACAGGCTTGGGAGCATCGAACACCCGGCGCAAGATGGACTCGCGCTTGGGATGAGAGTAGAGCCTGGTGTAGAGCTCACTCTTGGTCATGTAGTACTTGTGAGCTATGGCTTCCTGGCGGTCTGTGTAAGGCTTGTCCTCACGCAGAACACCGATAGTCCCTGGCTCAATCATGTACGGGTTGATGCCGCCGTTCTTGCCAACCACAACTTTGACAAAGGTGCTGTTGAAAACCAGCGACCAGTTGATAGCAGTGCTGAAGACCTGATCAGTGTTGCTGTTGAGCCACTCATCGTTGAGCGCACGGGTTAGGACTGGGATCTTGGAGTGCTGAAATTTGTCAACAGAGGCACCCATGTTGATGCTGAATCGTGTTGTCTCAGAAGAGTACAGGAACGAGTTCAGTTGATCTATGTGAGGAGCAATCTTGTTGTACAGCGCAGGAGGATCATCCGGGCTGGCCCCAAACAAGAAGAAGCATTTCAGCTTGTCGTACTGAGTCCGTCGACCATCCAAAGACACCAGACATTTCTGCATGAGATCAATGTAGAACTCTTCACGATCTGCTTCTGCCTGTGGGATTCTCATGTCTTAGCTCATTTCTGTATGGCAAGATTTTCGTGATCTCGGGTCACGGCAGTAGGTCGCAACTCGCTGATCCTACCCGTCTGCTTCGCCAATTCTAGTCCGTTGTTGCTCTCGCCGGAGATGGACGCAGTGTTGTAGTTGCTGATCTGGTTGGGGTTACCCCACTGCACAGCATAAGGATTCTGCGGCTGTTGAGGATGGCGAGCTGGCTGGGCTTCTCCCTCACGAACGGATTTAACGTCGCTCATGCCAAAGTCTTGGGCCAGACCACGCATAGTAGTGTCAGCATGTTTGGTGCTGTCTGAGCGGGTTCCTACGGGCTGCAAGAAGACTTTGACGATGCTTTCACCGTCGCAACCATGAGGGCACTTGGCATCCCATGCCTCAAAGTACCCGTGAGCCAAACACTTGTAATCGTGCAGCACTGCCATCTTCAATCCCCATTGAGGTCACGTTGACTGTAGTCATGCCGGTTGACCATCCCGACACGCAGCTTGATTTGTCCACCCGCCATCTTTAGACCAATGCTAGGCATAGAAACAGGCTGCGGCTCCTTCCGGTAGTCCACATACCTTGAGTTGTCCTTGCGCCTCATGATCTTTACCTGACCACTCTTCCAGGCATCGTAACCCTTGTTTACCCTGATCTGCACGGCTTCTGACATAGGAGTCTCATCAGATATGAAGACCTCCTTGAGAAGAGTCCTGCTTATACCACACAGCTCTGCAAACAAGTTGATAGAGATCCCCCGCTCTTGATCAGCAAGTAGCTTCTTGATCTGGCGGTGAAGTTCTACTTTGGTTAAAGGTTTATACATGTCAAGCTCTCATGCCTATTTTTTGAAGATAATTAGACACGTTCTTGCCTATGAACAGATCTTGCTCAGAGCTATCAGCATCTGCCTTCTGCTTCTCTCTGGTGATGTAGTTGGTGATCAACCTGGGCTGCACCTGCTCTGCCCACGCCACAACAGCCAGCGCGGAGGCAATTACCCGGTCATCCTTGTTCCTGCCAGGCGCACCCAGGAACCCATCTTCGCGCACGATGGTCTTCATCTCCTCAAGGCAATCCATGCTCAGGACGTTCATCATCCCACGCTCAAAGAAGTCTTTCATGTAGTTCATCATGCGTTCTTTGGTCTGGTGCGTAGTCATGAACCCTATGCTGTTGGACAACCCGCCCATCGTGTCTAGCTTGCGCCAGATGTAGTTTTGCATAGACCCCAGCACGTCCCGCAGATCCTTGCCCAGAGAGCCGCTGGTAGCGGTTGCCTGCCTACGCAAGTTCTTGAGTTCAGCAATGACGGCCTGGCCTGGCCCGTTCACTTCCAAATTCAGCGTTGAGTTCTTGTAGGCTCCAGCAATGTGGGCTATCACCCAGGCAAACTGATAGGTGTTGAGTTCTGAGGTTGCAAACTCTGCCACTTGATCTAGACCGTTGGCATAGCAGCGGTAGACCTGTATGCAGAACCTGTCAGCCCAGTCAGAGCTACCGTAAGCAGGGTCAGCACCAATAACGTAGTACCCATTGTCTACCGGCTCCTCCCAGATCCTCAGCGTGCCCAGCCTCTCCGTAGACTTGATGACCTGGGTGTCTTGGAAGTTCTGACCAAAAGCATAGCGGTAACAGTCAGGAATTATCTTCTTCGCAATCTTGGCTGCATCCGTACACCTGCTGTTGGAGAAGAAGCTCGTGCCAGTCATGACAAATGCGTAGTCCTCCGTAGGAGGGAACTCCTGGTACATCAGGCTCTCGTCCTTCATGCCCTCCGCTAGCTTCCACCTCCACCACGCCATCTGCCGGCTGTTGATCTCCACCCCGTAGAGCTTTTTGATCTCCTTCGTCCATTCCTTCTCCTCCCCCGTCAACTTCCCATCCCAGTACACCTTGTAGACATTGCTGTCAGGATCTGCTGAGTAGTACTCGTTCCTCCACCACCCGCAAAAGATAGCCCGCTGTGTCTTCGCAGTCTTCGCAGTCTTGTACATGTCGTGATACATGTTGAACCCCTGCGCCGTACTCTCAAACATGTACAACCGCTCAGGATTCTTCTCAGCCAAAGACGCGATGAGTGACGCTAGCCCCTCCTCACTGCCCCAGGATGCTGTCTCAGTACCGTGCAAGTAAGTAATAGCCTTGCCCTGCCCCAGTCGAGACTTGTTGCCAGCGATCTGATAGAAGATACGTGATCTGTTCTTGAGTACCATCTGGTTCCTATTGTGGGCAACCAGTGGAATCTTGAACTCTTTCGGCAAACCTTCCATGTATTGACCAAGAGTAGACCGGAACATATCCCTGTTCTCCTCCGTATCTGCCACCAGAGTTCCCTGCCAGCCAGGATGAGTGAACTGCCAGTAAAGATCCAGAGCCAAGGAGATGGTAGTAATACCCAACTGCCTGCCCTTGAGAATAACAAAGAAATGAATGTCATTAGCCAACCCCTTTGCAATTTCCTCCATCACATACGTCTGTGTCCCTAAAGGCTTGGACATGGGTATTAGCCCGTCCTCCTTACTCTCAATCTTCAACTGAGCACAGAATTTGTAAAACTGCTTGAGATCAAAGTTCATGTGAAGTAGTCCCTATCACTGATACACCGCATGTACACACGTACCCTCTCCCCCACACCCTTGCCATAGAACTTCTCCAACTTCTTCAGCCTCTTGCCTAACCACTTCTCAGCAAGAACCTTCCCCAACACTTCCCTGTTCCTGTAATAGCTGAACACCAACACCCTAGCCTCAGCCATCTCCAGCAGAACCCGGTCACTCAACTAAGCCGCCACACCCGCACAAGTTCACCATCGGCTTTGGAGGTGAAAGTCATCCCGTACTTCTTCCTGGCCCTCACGTTGGCATTCAACACGTTAGCCCTAGCACTCTTGGGAACCGTGAAGCTGTCACCCACCTTCATCTGCAAGTACGGGTAACGGTACACCACCCTGACTGGGGGTAAACCTACTCCACTCTCTACTTCTATCTCCTGCATTACCACTCCCCATCTATTGACAACACCGCATCCTAGCATGTGCGCCAAATACTAGATATTTTTTATGGGGTGGGCGAGATGTGGGGGTCACGCTCACACTGACCACGCGACCCACCCGGCGGGCCAGATCAGCTAGCCGGCTGCAGGCAACCTACCCTGCCCGTTTGCCCTGCCCGTCCAGGCGCGGCATGCAGGCGGCACAGCGCTGCTGCTGCTATTTATATAGAGCACGCTGACCCATTGCCCCATCGAAGCCATGCGGGGACCCTAGCAGTTTAGTTATGAGTGTGAACTAAATGAGAGACCCGCTGAGACCTTAGCCCTTAAACGCTGAACATCAGTCTAGACATCTAACCCATAAACAGTCTAGGTGTCTAGCTGCCTAGGTTGAACCTAGATTGTCTATAGACACTACGGGTGCTGTCAAGCACAACAGCACTCTAGCTTTACATTGCTTTACACAAGCTTTACAAAGCAGAAACAATTGCAGACGGTCTAGCACCGATACTTTCAGTACTGCAGCAAGACAGCGGCAGCAACAAACGAAGGGAAGTTCCCATGTCAGATATGAAACCAGAATGGTCAGCAATGCTTGTCGAGGCGGTGACGCAACCCGGCATCATTAGCACTTGCTACACCACATTTCACGGCTACAGCATAGGCAACCAAGCACTGGCCTACTCCCAGTGCGCAGCTCGCAGCATCCCTATCGGGCCCATTGCCACTTATAAGAAGTGGTCAGAGCTTGGTCGGCACGTGAGCAAAGGTCAGAAGGCGATCGCACTGACAATGCCCGTCACCATTAGCAAGAAAGATAATGCAGGCGAGAAGACGGGCGACGTTTTCCAGCTCTTCACACTGCGGAACAATTGGTTCGTGCTGAGTCAAACGGAAGGCGCGGACTACGTTAACGAAGTTCCGATGCCATCATGGGACAAGGCGAGGGCTTTGGAAGCGTTGGACATCATAGAAGTGGGCTTTGCCCTCGCAGATGGCAACTGTCAAGGGTATGCCACTGGTCGGAACATCGCAGTGAACCCGGTAGCATTATTGCCACACAAGACACGGTTTCACGAGCTGGCGCATGTAGTGCTAGGCCACACTTCCGAAGGGCAGTGCGCTGACAGTGAGACTACACCTAAAAACATCCGCGAAGTGGAAGCTGAAGCCGTGGCCTACATTCTATGCTCACTGCTCGATCTGCCTGGACTGGTTGAGTCTAGGGGCTATCTTCAGAGCTGGTTGCAAGGCGAGCAGATCAGCGACAAGTCAGCTCAGAAGATTTTTGGCGTAGCTGACAAAATCTTAAAAGCTGGTCAGTGATTGCAGCCGATAGCCTTCATCTTGAGGGCTACGGGCTGCGATTGCAGCTAACCATAAAGGATAAACATCATGACAAACCAAGACCATACCAACATTCTCAGCGCATATCTTCAGCGGATCACACTCGCTGATCTGAAGTTGCTGAATACCACGATCACGGCATCATGGTCAGCATCGCTGAATTACGGCATGAGCGAGCAAATCAAACGACAGAACGACGTCGATAACGCAATTGCTCACGTGATCGAGGGCATTCTGTGGCAAGACAAAGCACTCATAGATGCTGTGATTCTGCAGGCAACTGACAAGGTTTCGGCATAACCGACATGCAATTGATACCCTTAGCAATGAGGGTATCGGTGGCATGTTGCCAGATAGGGGATTATTATGTATGAAATTATATGGTCTGTTCGTAATGATTGTTATATCATCCGGAAAGTGATGTTTCATTCCACAATCGTTCCCGTGTTTATGGGTTTTCAGAGTGAGTGCATCGCGTATGCCAAGGCTCACGGTTTGAGCCTCACACCTACACTCTAAAGGGCTAACATGAAACCATCACACACTCAGACCCCTCGTACTCTCTCGGAATGCAGCTTTGAGACGGGTTATCCCGTCAAACGACCCGAACCCTACAATCGGCTGGCGACCGTGGCCTACGGGCTGCTGCTGATCTTCTGTCTCGCGGGCATAGGCGTGATGCTCGCCTGGAGGATCTGAGCATGACAGACACCAGCTCGCGCCTGGAAGACGATCTACAGCCCCTTCTCGCGGCCCTGGATGCCGGCCTGGCGATGCTGGCTGACCCTACTGCTACCCAGCTAGACGCAGAGCAGGTCAGTACCCTCTTTGAGTACGCTATCTCGCGCCTGAAGGGTGAAGTGCAGTGAACGCTTGACTCTATCTCGCGAATGTGCTAAAGTCCCTCTTGTCGTGGTTGCGCACGGCTGAGAGGGTTCAAGATTCGGTACTAGGGAAGGTCAGTGATGATCTTGCGCATCCCCTGGTACTGAACCTTGAACCCTTTTTGCTTTGTGCCACCTGACCGGGGCCATCACCCAGCCCTGAAGAACGTTGATGCGACGGACTTCGATAAACGTGGTGAACCGGCCCTGTATCTCCTGCCACAAGCTCGGGATAGTGCAAACCGGGATGAAGGGAGAAGCAGTGCGAACCCCTCATTAGCCTAGATAAACGAGAGCATCCATCCCAAAAGGATGAACCCAGCAGTGATGCTCGGGTGCTACGGATTGTGCGTTACACATGTGCTACCAACCTGGACAAACTGACCATGACTGTTGAGAAGATCTACTTGTTTGAAGGAGAGGTCATAGATGGCAAGACCATCATTGACACCATGCAAGCCCTCATAGACGTGCAGCAGAAGCTGATAGCAGAGCTGGAAGCCCTACGGAAAGGATTACCTGTTAGATATAGGGATGAAGAGATTATCAATTCAAGTCTCAACATCTTACTCGCGGACTTCCGTAGTTGCCTTACTAACAGATCTGACAACTGCCTCAAAAGCGCTTTTGATTGGGTTGAGAACCCTACTCTTAAAACGCTAATAGAGTTTGGAGAAAGTAATGTGAAAGCAATCAAAAACCTGGGACAGAAGAGCTTCAAAGAGATTACCGACGAACTACACGAACTAGGACTGTCATGGAAAAGCTAACATCACAAGAGATACAGTCTCTTATCCTGAAGCTGGTGATGGAGCACAAGCACGGGAAAGACAACTGGAACACCGCGCTGGTACGCGCAGTAGAGCGGCATCACGGCATAGGCGTGAAAGTTAAGGAAGCTAAGGGGGTTGAGGCATGAACAATAGCAGGATAGTCAACGAGCTTATTGAGAAGGCCAATGAATGGAGTTATGAAGAGTACAACTACAAAAAAAACGGGTACACGCGGGAGCAGTTGTACTCGCAAAAACTCGCCGAGTTGATTGTGTTGGAGTGCGCCCGAGTAGTAAAAGCAAGCAGCCCCCAAGGGATGATTGGGGTTAATGCAATTAGAATTCACTTTGGGATTGAGCCATGAACCCAATAATCAAAGCGCTAGCCGAGCAAGCTGGCATGAACATTAAAACGAACATAAGCGGCGTGCCGCTGGTCTTTGGCACGTTTGAGGGATACAAGACCTCGCATATTACTGTCGAGGAGTTAGAGAAGTTTGCTAATCTCATCGTGCTGAAGTGCGTCCAAATAGTTGAAAACGAAGCGGCTCAATACGCTGCCCCAGTTTGGGCGGTTGAGCTAATAAATGACATGCACGAACATTTTGGAGTAACAGAATGAACCCCTGGTCAATTGAGTTTGGATAGGGTGGTGAAATGACTGACGTTCTTATTGTGAATTATGGAGAAACCATAAAGTGAACAAGCCAGACGCTTACCGCATCCTTGACCTGGCACTGTCAGGGGCACCACTGCCGCAGGAGGTCATCCTCGCAGCCCTGTACGTCACAGGAGACGCTCCACTGCTGCCCTGGAAGGACTGGAGGGACGCTGAGGAGTTCGCAGCCGCACTGCTGGCAGACGTAGAAAAGCCCCCCAACCCGGCAAGGCTAGGGGGCAAAGGAGACTATCAATGACCAACATGCAAAAGACTAGTTTGCCCAACAATGGTAGCACAACAACACTAGAGAGGTACACCTAAAAAAGATCACTACATCATCAGATCACCGTAGTAGCATTGCATTTCCAACAACACAAGTGAGGTTCACATGTCTGAAGTTAGTAACAAGTTCTGTATCAACTGCGTCCACTATGTTCGGGATCAGATCACGTCCGACATGCATGTCGACAAGTGCAGTCACCCCAAAGTGGTGACGGTAAACATGGTCACCGGCAAGGCCAACCTCGGTGATGCGTTCACCCAGCGCCTGGACTATGCCGGTGCTTGCAAGCAGGGAGGATTCCTCTTCAGCCCTCTGCAGCCCGTGGACTACGACCCCGGCGAACCTTCCACAGTCTGGCCCGACGATCATCAGGAGGCACGCAATGTCTGATTTCTCACCCGCAGTACGTGACAGTGCTTGGTGGTCAGGCGACAGCCGCCTGGCAGCGCAGGGCAGGGCCAACGAGGCCATCCTCATCAAGCAGGGCAAGATGGATAGGCCAGACCTGTCCAACGTCGAGGCCGTCCAGATGGGCCATGTGATGGAGCCAGTCATAGGCAGACTGGCTCAGGAGCGGTTAGGCATTGAGCTGACCAAGATAGAAGAGGCAATGGCTCATCCAAAAGAGTCTTGGCTCAAAAGCCACTTTGACTTTGCAGGAGTGCAAGATGGGAAGAAGATCTTGGTCGAGGCTAAGAATTACCGCGCTGCTTCGTATCAGGATTTTGATGCTGAGTCTGGAATTGTTCCTGCTGCTGACTTGGCTCAATGCGTCCATGAAGCCACAGTCTTCGATTGCGAGACGGTGTATCTTGCCGTGCTTTTCGGGGGCAATGCGTTTGAGTGCATTCGCCTCGACATTTCGCCGCAGCAAAAGCTCGAACACATTAAGCAGATGGCAGTCTACTGGGGGCACGTTGTCACAAACACAGTCGGCCCAGCAGAAACCACCGCACAGGCCAGGTTGATCTACTCTGACAACGCTAGCGTGAAACAGGCCACTAGCTGGGCAGAACAAGCCTGCATAGACCTAGCCTACACAAAGGCCAGTATCAAGTCCCTGGAGGCTCAGGAAGAGGCTTTGTCAGTGCAGTTGCAGCGTTACCTACAGCAGTCCTCAACGCTGCTCTCTGTCGACGGCAAAGTGTTGGCAACGTGGAAGCAGGCCAAGTCCAGCAAGCGGTTCTCTGCTGGTCTCTTCGAGCAAGCCATGCCCGACATCTACAAGCAGTTCGTTGTCGATCAACCAGGCTCACGCCGCTTCCTAATTAAGTGAGGTTCACATGAGCAACATAGCATTGATACCGGTCAGCGACATCGAGAAGATGGCGACAGTGATGGCAAAGAGTGGCCTGTTTGGGATGAAGACTCCTGACCAAGCCTTCGCTCTCATGCTGCTGTGCCAGGGTGAAGGCATCCACCCAGCGATCGCTGTACGTGATTTCCACATTATTCAGGGCAGACCTACCCTCAAAGCAGACGCGATGATGGCAAGGTTTCAGCAAGCAGGGGGCAAGGTCGAGTGGAATGTCTACACAGATCAAGAGGTCACAGGCACGTTCTCACATCCGGCTGGTGGATCTCTGAAGCTGACATGGACGTTCGCCCAGGCCAAGTCGATAGGACTTACAGGCAAAGACAACTGGCGCAACTACCCTCGGGCAATGCTGAGAGCACGGTGCATCTCAGAAGGGATCAGAACCGTGTTTCCAGGCTGCGTAGTGGGTACGTACACACCTGAGGAGGTAGAAGACTTTACAGCCCCTCCTAAGCCCGTTGTTGAGATGGTGGAGGTTGTGGAGGACAAGCCCTTCCCTCTCTACATACCCGGCACTCGTGAGCCTTACAAGTCTTACGACACGCTCGATGACTGGCGGCTGGGGTTCAACGCTATGAAGACCCGCATCGCTGCTTCTACCAAGTTCAGTGATGAAGACAAAGCTCTGAAGATAGCGGATCTGGAGCGTGCAAACACTGATCTTCTAGACTCCGGTGAAGTCATTAGCTGAAATTCTTCCCGCCAACAGGGAAGCACTCCAACGCCTGGTAGCAAGACTGTCAGGCTCTTACAGGAAACACAAAGTGAGTACGAACAACGCACACAAAGAGATGCCTGGCAGTGGCGTAGCCTACTGGGAGGATGAGAAGAAGTCAGAGAAGGGGCCAGACTACAAAGGATTCGTAGTGCTGGAGATGGACTACAAGGCTGGGGAGAAGCTCAAGATGGCTTTCTGGCAGCGTAGTACAGCACGCGGCACCACCCTCCTTGCCATCAAGGAAGACAACTGGCTGAAGAGGAAGAAGCTGGAAGAGAACGCTCCTACTGAAGTGGAGCCAGCCTACCGCAGGGCTGTCCCTCCTAAGCGCCAGACTGATGATGATGACGTACCTTTTTGATCATGCTCAACCACTTCTGTCGAGGAGAGCTGAAGGCGGCAGTTCGTCCTAAAAGCAAGGAAGGATACTATCCTTCATCCTACAATCAACTACTGGCTTCTGTGACTGCCAAGCTCAAGAAGATCTACCCAGAGTACTTTCACTCTGACAAGGACTTGTCCAGGCTGAAAGACCGAGCGTTCTTTGATGAGCCGATAACTCCTATCCCCATGTCACGTTTCACTAGGAACAAACCATGAAGAAACTACTTGCTCTGGCATTGGTTATGAGCACTGCTCATGCACATGTCTTGTCAATCTGCGAGGGAGAGTTCGCTCTCTGCGCTGCATCAGGGTCTACACCTACCGGCAAGACAATCGTTGTCAACGGAGTCAGCTTCAAGGAAGGCAAGGCTGTATGCCCAGTCCTCACAGGCCAGTCAATAGCAAACCTTGAGCTTATGAATGGTTCCTGCTCTGCTCCCAAAAACAAGGTTTGGAGCCTCTTCAGCCCTCAGAAGTCCTACCCGCAGGCACCCACCTGGGAAGTACAGCCGGCAGTGGTGCGAACCTTTACCGTCACCGCAGCGCCAGGCGGCGGCATGTCAAACCAGTGGAGCTTCCTGTGCGACAAGAAAAAGCACATGGTCAACAACGGTACTGTGCAGCTAGCAGATTGCTACGGCCCTATCAACGAATCACCCTGGGATAACTCTGTTGTAGGTGTAGGCACCACCGCCTTCACACAGGCTCCTGTAGGGGCTCCTAACCCCGTTGGCGGAAACGTACCGTAATGGCTAAGGCTAGCCCTACCCAACGCTCTCTGGAGTACTTGCGGGATCAGGGCTACCTGTGCGCTATCGTTGAGCACTGGAACCCCTTTGCCCGCATACGTCAGGATCTGTGGGGCTGGGCTGACATCCTAGCAATACGAAAGGATGAGGTGCTAGCAGTGCAGGTCACCGCTAGTGCCGTCTCTGACCGCATCAAAAAGATAGAAGCCTCTCTTACGCTGGGAATCGTTAGAGAAGCTGGCATCCGCATAGAAGTACACGGTTGGCGTAAGAACTCAGCCGGGAAGTACGTTATGCGGATTGTGGATCTGTCCTAAGAAATAATCTTTGGATTTAGTTCTATCCGTAGTGCGCTGTTGCTACTCTCAAGCATCACTGCTTCTTTCGGCACAAGGCCCACAGCTTGCAAAACAGCAAAAGTGTGCGGGTTGCTCATGGCATTGCGGAGCTTGGCAGGGGACGGTCTACCATTGACAATGATTTCGGCTTGGATGTCTTTGCCAATGCTGACCGTAAATTCGTTTGCGGCATTGGCTTCAAACATCTGCTCGTCGGTGTAGCCAGGGATGCGCTCTGCAATCTCATACAACTCAGCCAAAAGACGCTTGAGAATTTCTATTTCTTGCCGGTTTAACTCAAACGCCTCTGTTTGAATAACTTGGTGAGACTCAGCCTCTAGCAGTTCAGCCTGTTTGTTCAAGATTACATGGGGCAAGGCGTCAATACGGATCAGGTGTTCGACCTCTGAGACTAGGGCTTGGTACTTGAGATCAGCCACTTTCTCCAGCGCAGCAGCACGTATTCGGCCTTCCAAAAAACCCTTGAGAGTCTTGATCTTCTCCCAAGGTGTTTCCCCAATGACTTGGTATCGGTAATTAAATTCTGAGTTTAATTTGACTGGCATATAATTTATGTGTAGGAATAACCAGCAGCGGCAAGACTGTCTCTTGCGGTGCCAACGCCTGTAGTATCAGTTGCAACTACACCAGTATTGGACACAAGATTGGTCATTGAAACATCAGCCCCAGTGTACCCATAGCCAAAGATTGCTTTATCCCCGCCATAGTTTGAAGCCGCCAGATCAGTTCTTGCTGTTCCTACTCCTGTTGTGTCTGTAGCAACAACTCCAGTATTAGACACAAGATTAGTTAGTGAAAAATAACCCGTAGTACTTCCATACCCAAAAATAGCTTTATCCGTGCCATAACTAGCCGCTGCCAGTTGTTGCCTAGCAGTACCAACGCCGGATACGTCATTAGAAACATTTCCTGTATTAGATACGGTGTTGGTCATTGACACACTACTTGTGGTTAAAACAGTAGCCCCATAGCCAAAAATAGCTTTATCAGTACCATAGCCAGCCGCTGCCAAATACAACCTTGCCGTACCATTGGTAGCAGCATCATTGCTAACAACCCCGGTGTTGGATACCAAATTGACCATTGAGTAAAATAAAACAGCGTAATTATTACCGCCAAAGCCAAAATACGCTTGATCACCACCAAAACCAGCAGCGGCAAGGCCAAGCCTAGCAGTTCCAACACCTGTAGTGTCCGTTGCCATAACGCCAGTGTTAGATACAAGATTGGTTAGGCTATAAAAAGTTCCTGCTCTAGAACCGTACCCAAAAATAGCTTTATCACCACCATAACTCGCAGCCGCCAGCGTTGATCGACCAGTACCAACCCCGGTTGTATCTGCGGCAACAACGCCGGTGCTAGACACAAGATTGGTCATTGATAAATTGCTGTACCCAAACCCAAATATAGCTCGTTGAACAGTTGATGCTAATGTTGTAATAGAATTACTTGCCGCGCTGGGTGCGCTTGTGCCAATTGCATTAGTAGCAGTAACGGTAAACGTATACGATGTACTAGCTGTAAGCCCGGTAACCGTAATGGTGCCGGAACCGGCTTGACTCAAAACACCTGTGATACCACCCGGACTGCTAGTGGCTGTGTAGCTGGTAATGACAGACCCGCCGTTGCTGGCAGGCTGAGTGAAAGCCACGGTGGCGGTTGTCGACCCCGTTGCTGTCGCCGTCCCAATTGTTGGCGCACCTGGGGCCGACGTTGAAGTAACAGGAAATCTGGAACCATGCCGGGAATGATTCCTGATCATGTTACAGACCCTCTCCAGGGATGATCTCGAACGCTCCAACAGCATCCGCTTTGAACCAGGCATTCGGCGGCAGACCACCAAACACCTCGACAGTGCTAGGCAACAGTCCTACCGTAAACGTGCTGGGTACTCCTGCCGTAGGGGCCGTGACGGTGATGGAGGGCGTCGTGGGGCCAGAGGGAGCAGCATAGGTAAAGTACTGGGAAGTGGTCAGCAAAGCCCGCACACGGTACGTTGTGTTGTTACCAGTTGACGTTACCTGCACGGCTGAAGTGCCAACCAAATACGCTGGCCCTGTTGGGGAGAAGGCGCTTGTGATCACTTCTTGATCTCCGTCGAGTTCATCCGCTTCGTACCACCAGTACTAATGAAGTGATCATTGGTCTGGTTGGACGGATGATCGTTGATAGACAGCGGCTTCTTCTCAAAGATAGGCCGGCCAGTCTCAGGCTTCAGCGTTGCCATGTTTTTAGCCCAGCGGTACTGCAACGTGCCTTCTACTGGAATCCTTGGGTCACCAGTACGAAAGGTTGCGTCTTCACTCCGAGCCATCGGCTTGTCTAGCTTGCACGTTTGAAACAGCTTTGTCACGGGTTCTCTCCTTAAAGAGTACAGGTAAAAACACACTGGCACTGAAGAAAGCAAAGACGCTAAACCTCACCCAGTTAGGATCATTCATTATCCATGTCGCTAAAGCAAAAGTCATCCCAAGCGTCACAATTGTCAACAACCTGTCTGTGATCACTCCCAGCGCCAACGACAGCAGAGCAGCTACCTTTTGTTCCATGCTTATCCCCTAGTGAAAAGCTGGAGTATATCCCTATCACTCGCTGTCATCCTCATCCAGCATGAAGCCACTTCCCCAGGCATCATCGCTCACCTTCAGCTTCAGAGCCTCTAGTTTCAAAGACCTGTCGATGATCTTCATCTTGTCGGTGAGGGTGGCTGTAGGGTCGTTCATCGTGTCTGTGAGCAGCTTTGCGATTGCTCGCTCTAGTGCTGGGTCGATGCCAGGCGCCTTCTTCTTGCTCATTCCATTACTTTCTCAGCAACCCGGCCAGGAACGTTTGCCACGTACCCTGTCGTTGCCCCGGTAAGCGCCCTGCGGATTGCAGAGTCAATTAGCTTTACCTTAGCGGGTGCGTTGATGGGAGTCAGGTAGATGTCGTTCAACTTGGCTTTCAAAGCATCAACAGCAGGCTTGTCCATCAACCCAAAACTGACAAGACGATCACCCAGCGCGTCCATCTTGACCCTTGCGCCCTTGAGACTTCCCTCTGCCGCCCTGGAAACAACTTGCCCAATCCCCTCTGCAAACTTTGCCCTTGCGCCTGGCGTTGAGTTGATCACGCTAGCCATAGCAGACCACTCTTCAGGCTTAGTACCAAGAACAATCTGCTCAAAGCGACTTTCATTTGTCGTGTTTGCCAACAGAGTATTCACCTTGTCGGCAGCAACCTTGCGGACATTTCCAGCCTCAGCGGTCAATGGAGCAGCCTCGCCTGCTGCGGCCTTTGCTTGAGCTTCTGCTGCTGTCTTAGCCTGTCCACGAAGCTCTCCTACCTGGGCTTCTATCTTGGGAGCAATAGCAGCGATCTGAGATTCCGCACCTTCTCTGACACCGGCTGTAGAAGGAGCGTATTGCGCTGTTCTGCGGGCTGCTTCAGCCTCAATAGCCTTGACCTTCCTTTCAGCTTCAGACTCAATAGCCCCAGCTTTCCTAACACCAGCAGCTTCAATTCTTCCAGCTTCTTTCACTGGCGCTGTTGGCAACTGTCCAACACGAACACCAAGAGCCTTGCTAAGAATGCTTGCCCGCTCTTCCTGGGTCTTTGCACTTGCCAGAGTTTTGCTGATGGTTTCTAGGGAATTACCTAGTCCTTTGAACTCAGGCAACGCCAACCAGTCACGATTGGACTCTAAGACTCTCTTGATATTGGCAGGAGATCCTTCTCCTATTTGGTCAGCAAGGTAACCTCTGGCTAGACGTTTAGCTTCATCTGGGCCAGCAACGCTCACCAACTGTTTGGCTGCGCTGGCGCTGGAAAAGGTCTGTCCACCAACTTGAGACAATCGTTGCAAATAGTTGCCAAGGTCAAAAGACTCTGGCTTGTCAGTGACAAACGTACCCAGCTTTGTACGGAATTCATTGAGAGGCTTAGAAGCATCTCTCCACGCATTCTTGAAAGCAGAGTAGTTCTTGCCTGAGAACTCATCAATGATCTTCTCAACGTGACCAGCTAGGCGTCCTGCCAACTGCTGGTCAATTGCATCTACACCTTCTGCTGGCAAGCCCCTGGCCCTATCTTTCAACCTTCTCAAAAGCGTGTCTAAACCATCAGCAGATGCTTTTACTTGCGTGACTACTGTTTCCCCTGCCTCGTTGACAGACTCTCTGCGAGGGTTAATCTGCGAAACAACATCATCAATTTGCTTGGCGCTCTTAGGGTCAGTGACTTTGAGCATCCCGGTAGTTGGGTCTGTCTTTTCGCTTCTGACGGCTTTCAGAGCATCTTCATAAGCCTTGGTGTTTCTGTACGTAAGCCCTTGAGTTTCTTGAGCTTTTACGGTGTTCAACCAGGCATCTTTGAGAGGTTTGGTTACGGCATCTCTTGTTGTTTTAATCTTGTCAAGAGCAGTGTCAAACTGGGTTCGTACTTGCGTACCAAGCTCGGTAGGCAGGATGCGTTCACCAATACCTTGTTCCTGACCAGCGCGGAATTGTTCTGAGCCTTTAGAGAAGCGGCGAAGCCTGTCTTGCTGTTTTTCAAGGCGGCTTGTTTCTTCTGCAATCTTTCTTGCAGAGTCTTTCATCACCGTATCTGCTTCCCTCTGGGCGTTGGCAATTACCGTTTGAGCATCCAACTCAGCCATTGCTTTTTCAGTGCCGGTAGCTTTCTCCGCGTTCTTGCGGATGATGGCAGCACGTTTAGCCCCAGCTTGAACCCGTGTCATGGCTTCTGCTTGGGCATCATTGCGTAGCTTGTCAGAAGCGGTGTCCCACTGGCTCTTGAGGTTTGCAACCCTTTTTTCCATGTCAGCAGTCAACTTGCCACCGGCAGCTTCTGCTTCTTTGATGAGTTGGTTGGCCTGGGCTTCAAGACTGCCGGCTCGTTGTTCAGCGGCACCCGTTATGCGAGCACCTTCTTTCTTGAACAACTCAACAATGTCTTTCTCAGCAGTGCGAGACTTATCGCCGCCACCGCGCAAGTCTTTGATCTTCTCTTCCAGCAAACGCTTGCTCTCAGCACTGAGGTTTTGAACCTCGGCCTGGGCTATGCCTTTGCTTTCCAAGAATGAGCCAAGAGTCTGTGCTGCTTTCATTGCAGGAAAACGCAATCCAATTGCTGATGACAACGCTTTCCCGGCTCCAGTACCAAGTGCTTGAAACGGCAACGGAGATACTATAGATCCCAACAACCTGGCAGTCTCGGCTCTGACTCCTGGGCCAACTTCTTGCTCAACAGCTTGTCCTGCGGTTTCTCCACCTGCTCCACTGATAGCACCAACTGCACCACTAGCAAGCCTAGATCCTCTGAGAGCTTCACCGCCAGCAATCAATCCAGTACCAAGACCGGTCGCAGCTTTGCTAAGAAATCCGCCAACACCAGGCATCCCTTGTGCGGCTCGACCGGCAGCGCCAAGGCCAACACCGGCAGTCTCCATAAGCTCAGGAGCAAAGAACCCGGCTACACCACCAACACCAGCAGCTTCTCCAATGTCTTTGCCAGAGTACTCTTCACGCAGGTTAGAAGATTCAACTTTCTTTTCAGTTGGCTTTGGCTTATCAACACCCGCAGGGACTCCACCAAACCTGTCTGTAGCAACAGATTCTTTCACAGGCTCACCACCAAATCTATCAGCCATTTATATGCCTTTTAAGGTTTAATGTGGTGTGCTTGTGTTTTGTCTTGATCGTCTACATAGACTGATCCTGACGGCAAGGCATCAAACTCTGCTTGTGTTTTTATAACGGCAGCACTTCCAATGCCGTGTTTTGTAACAAATTCCGTAAACGACAACTTTCTATCTTCTTCTGGAACTTTTATCCCGCCTTTGCCTATTCCTTTTAGTGCGTTGTCCAAGTCTCTCTGCGTAAAAGGAATAGCTTTGCGTGCAAAGTTAAGATTCTTTTCTATCTCTTGTTTTTGCGATGGGTTGTAATTTGGGCTAGCCAACGCTATACGCGCAGCACTCTCAATGATCCTTCGCATTTCAGCTAGCTTGTCCAACGCCACCGCAGGAGACGCCCCAGCAGGAATTGCCACGCCTTTTTCAATGCTGTTTGTAAGACCAACAAGACCTGTTGCTGCTCCACCAGTTTCAAGAGATGCCAATGTTCGAGACACACCAGCCATTCGAGTCTGCATGAATTGGGTAGAATCATTTGTCATTGCTTGATTCAAAACACCAAGAGGTGCTGTAAACAAGCTATCGAATGTTTTCTGCCCATAAACAGGCATCTTGGTGGTAATTTGTAAATTACTCAAATTAGTCAGCGCATCTGCTGCTTGACCCATAGATTGAGTCATGCGTTCTACGGCACCAGCAGCAGCACCTCCAGCACCGCCAGTTTTGGGCACTGCACCAACTTTTATTGCACCTGAAAGATCAGCGGCAATTTCTCGTATGTCATCAGGATTTCTGTTGCTGATGGCATACGTCTTGTCTCCCTTTGTGACATACGTATATGTTGTCTTTTCATTTGCCATTTTTTCAGAATGAGCAAAAGCGCGTTGCTGGTGCGCGTGTGATTCTTTGAGGGCATCAACTTTGTCTTGAGCCTTCTGAGTAGCATCACCAACAACCTTGATAGCTTCACCAAGCTGTTGATACTTGTGCGATCTGGCAAGCTGGGCAATGATGCCAGTGTTGTCTATCGCTTGCAATTCTTTGATCTTCTGCTCTCCAGCTTCCTTGTTCTTGGACAGCAGATCCATAGCATCACGGTAGATCTTTTCTACCTTTTCGTTATGGCTTTTGATGACCTGTAGGTTCTCTTCAAAGACTTTTACCTCTTTGTCGTAGATAGCCTTCTGACCTTCCTTATAGCCTTTCATGGCTCCTGTCATGGCAGACAAGGCTTGCATACCAGCGTACTTGCCTTTGCCGCCAGAGCCAAAAGCAGCTACTGACAACAGGCTGAAGATAGACGCCAAGTCACGGGCACTCTCTTGAGTAGGAGCAAAAGGAGAAGCCTCCTGCATGTCCCGCTTGCGAGCTTCCATAACATTCTTGGAGTCCTCCACCATCTTCTCGGCAATCTTGGTGTTCTCCCTTTGCCAATTGACAGCGTTCTCAGCTTCTTTCTTTTTGGCAAGAGATTGCTCATCGCCAGCGCGTAGCCCCATCTGAAGAGACGTTTGACGCAGTTGTGCAGGATCTTTGCTAGACAGAATCTGTGTAGGATCTGCCGCCATCTCTTCAGCGGTCTGGCTGGGTACTGGCGGTGGCCCTATAGGCAACTTAGGAGCAACCACAGGTTTTGTGGTGCGTAGTGCTGATCCTAGTGTTGCAGCAGACTGTTGTTTTGCCGCAGCCGGTACAGGAGGAACAACAGGCTGTGGAGAGTCATCCCACTCCGTACCCGGTTTGACAGGCGTACCGAAATCAAATGCTTGTTCTTCAGCCATGACTTATCCTTTCGGTGCAACAGCAGGGCCACCAGCGGTGGTAGGCAACATGCTAGCAATCTGCGAGTAGAAGTCTTTCGTCAGCGTAGCGGCGTCCTTCGCCCCTGTGTAGCCAGCTTGGATAGCATCGGTGATATATCTGTCAGCAGTGCCCATCAACGCCACACCTCTAGAGATGTTGTCCTGAGCGTACTGCTGTGCCACCCTGGAAATAGCCTGCTCTGCCTGCATCTGGGCTGTCCCGCCGGTGACACCGGACTGGGCAAGCTGTTGTTGCACCGCAGCACGTTGTGCCTCTAGAGCTTGTTGCTGAGGAGCGGTAAGCTGTCCGGCCTGGCCCAGGTTCATAAGCTGCTGGCCTTGTTGCCGGTACGGATCTGCTAGTCTGCGGATCTCAGCTTCGTTGGCAGCAGCTTGCTGTGATACCTGTCCAGAAGCCTTCCTACCGGCAAGCGCAGAAGCTAGACCGCCACCAACCTTCAAGAACCCAAGAGGGCCAAGCTGTGTTGCTAGCTTAGATCCACCCTCAGCAAGCGTTTGTTGAAAAGACTTTGCTGGCGCTTCTGCTGCAATCTGCGTCCCCGGCTCCATGCCAGGTGCCGTAGGAGACATCTGCGAAAGGTCTATAGGCTGTGCTTGGGCAAACGATGGCGCAGCCGTCTGTGCCGGTGCAGTGGCGCGGGTCGCTGACGGGTAAGTACGTTCAGTTTGTTTGAACATATTTGCATAGTCTTGCCCACTGAAAGAAGGTTCAGGAAGAGCTACCGGTTCAGGAGGAAGATCTCTAGCAACAGGCTCAGTAGGTTCTGGAACAGCATAAGAAGTCGCTGGAAAGTCTTCGTCATCAGCAAACTCGATGATGCCAGTCTCAGGATTAGGCTCACCCCGTCCACCCTGACTCTTGAGCAGAGCTGCTTCTTTAGGGTTGATGTGCGCCAGGATAGAGTCTTTTCCTCGACCGGCAGCAGCGAGCTTCCTTGCCATCTCCGGCAACGTCATCTCAGCTTGCAACAGTTTTGCCAAAGTAGCCATCAGACACCCAACCCTTCTTTCAATGCAGTCGTACCTTCAGGAGTACCCCACGGGTATTTTCCACCTTTTTTACCCAACTTCCCACCCACGCTGTCCGGTGTAGTGGTGTCAAGCATTGCAATATCGGCACCAGTAGCCGCCGTAGATGGCGATGGAGATCCCGTCGTAACAGATGACGATACAGGAGAAGTGCCGGTAGGCCCGCTGGGTGTGGCGTTGCCTCTGATCAAGTTAGATACCTGCTGGTCAAAGCTCAGGGGCACGCTTGTATCAGTTGCTTGACCGTACAAATACCCGGCACCACCACCAGCCGCGCCAGCAAGTGCGCCTATCAACGGGTTCTGCCCTGACAAGCCAGTTTGTGTAGCCCCGGTAACAGCACCACCAAGCGCCCTAGAACCTAACGGATCGTCCACTTGACTGCTGGCATATTTTCCAAGGCTACCAGCGACACCGCTGATGGCACCTTTCTCCGCGCCTTTCAAAACACCTTCACCAATACTTTGACCGCTCAACAAGGCTTGTGTACCACCTCTGGCAGCACCGCCAGCCGTAGCCCCAGCAATCCTGCTTGGATCAAACACAGAGGTTCCTACCTGCGTCCCTCCCGGCATCCCGGCTTGGAATGCGGCCTGGGCATTAGGATCTGCAAATACGTTAGACACCTTGCCACCAACAAACGATCCAACACCGCTGACCAACGCACTTTTCAAAGCGTCTTCAGCAGAACCACCGGCAGCAAGTGTTCCAACGCCACTCAACGCAGCCGTTCCTACTGTAGCAGCAGACAGTCCAATTTCACCAGCAATGGCAGTAGCGCCAACAGTCTCAAGAATTGCGGCACCAGCAGCAGCGATCAGTTCTGGAGCAGCAAGTTCAGCAACGATAAGAAGTACTGGAAGAGCTGGCATGTCAAAACTCCAACACGTATTCGTAAACAGGCTTCATCTCACCACCCTGTTGTTTGACAGTCTGGTTGATCTTTACGGGCAAGCCTGTACTCTTTGCAACCTTCTGGAATGCAGGATTGTCGCTGTACGTTGTGATCTTTTTGACGCCAATCTTCTGCAAGTACGTAGCGCCTTTGATGTAGTTCTGGATAAGGTTCTCAGGAGTCTCTGCGCTGAAAGTGTGAACCTCAACTTCGCCAGGAGCTTTGACCATGACCAGAAACACACTGTTGCCAAACTGGATCAACTTGTTGCCAGGTTGCTGCAACAGTAGTCCCAACGAACCAATCAGTTTTTGAACTTGCGCCGGATCTTTGCTCTCACCCATCAAAGAGTTACGCACAATGTTCAACACTTTTCCAGAAATCTCATTTTTTTCTGGTGGGGGGGAGGTTGGCGGCATCGGCATCTAAATTCCTAAGACAGACAAAATCTGCTGGTGCAATGATAAGTGAGTGTTCACCCAGTCGTAAAAAGACGCTTCATCGTTCCAGTTTGTGTCCATAAGGTTGACCGGATTGCTCAAGTTTAGAGCTGATGCCATCGCCTGGTGCTCTACCTGATGAGCTAAAAGCCAGTCTTCTATGTCGTTTGGGTTGGCATCCATGAGAGGAAAACGTGGAATAACCGTGCCGTTGTCCATCAAAGTCTCTGCAAACGTCTTGTGTTGGACGCCGTTCTCAAAGATAAAGGCTTGAAGACTGTCTACGTCCCCATGCCTCACCATCGAGAGGGCATCCATGTTCATTTTGCAACCACCGGCAATGCCGCCAGCACGCCACCAAAACAAGTAGCTACAGCATCTAGAAACTCTACGCCATGAGGCCCGTGCATAGCATTGCCTGTTGCTCGCCAGTTGATAAACGCATCACTGACTTCTTTGAACACAGCAAAGAAGGCAACCACACATCCAGCCACGATGGCACTGTGCGTAAGCAGGAAACAAGCATCAAAGATCAAAGCGCCATAGAGGGCATGGTTGGCTTTGTCAGTGGGAAGTTGAGGAAGATTCATAATTTATGCAACAGTGGTAACCGCTGTCCAAGTGGTTGAACCAGTGGTGTTGACGTACATGCGGGTGCTGGTGCTGCTGCCATCCGAGCGCATGTAGAGCGAGCCTTGAGCAGCGGATAGCGTAGGCGCACCAGACCCGTAGAAGATGCCGAAGTTGGTAGCGCTGGAGAAGTTCAGACCTTGCGACGTAGATCCGCCGGCAGGAATCGCCGAGAGCTGGTTGACTTTGACGTTGGCGTAAACGTTGACAGAGCCATCGGGGTCTATCGTCATCCGGGTGGATGCGCTAGTAGAACCTGCCGGCGTTGTGCTGAAGCCAATCAACGTTGGCAAACTTGTTGCTGATGTAGCGCCCCAAGTTGCTGATGGGCCAATCTTGCCGTACACCAGTGCTGTGTTGCTGGGGGCAACCCCGTTGGATGCAAAAAACTGCACCTGGCCAAGCGTGTCATCGTTTGCAACCAAATTTACCGAAGTAGCAGTGGTGCCGCGAGTCTTGACCAGCAACAGATTGGCGCCATTGGCGTCGTTGGCAAACGCTCGTTGCACAACGTTGGCGGCGCCCGTGGCAGACGATCCGTAAACTTGCAGGCCTTGGACGCCTGCGCTGGTTGTAGCGCCAACCAGAATCTTGCTACTAGCGGTGACTGTCGCAAAAGTCCCCGTGCTTCCTGGGCCAGACGAACCGGCTCCAAACGCCGCCCAAGTTCCCGGCGAACCGCCCACTAGATTGACCCATCCAATCGGCCCATCCAAGACCGGGAACTGCGCCCAGACCTTATCTCCCTGAATCCATGTACCCGTGGTAGGTGCAGCGTCTCCAAAAAAGTCTCGCTGGGATGTGCCTCGACCAAGCACTGCGTAGGTAATTCCAGCGTAACTATTTTGCCACCCTGGAGTTGCTGTATTAGATTGACTAATATTGTTGAACAAAGATAGTAACGGGTAGACGTTGGGCGTGTCATTCCACAAAGCTATGCCAGCACTTGAAGCATTGGAAATGATGTTCTTGTCTACAGCGTAGTTACGCTTGTCACCAGATCCAACTTGAATGCCGTACAGCATTTTTGTTTGGGTAGACTCACCTGTTACGGTGTTGTACGAGATTACGCCGCCGCCATTGCTGTCCAACAAAATACCAGAGTTGCCACCGTTTGTTGATATGTTAGCAAGACCCAAATTGGTAAACGTGTTAGACCGGATTGAACAAGACGTCAATGGAGCATACACAGCGGCCCCGTTGTATTGAGTGTTGGATACGTTGTTGTTTGAGTAATCAACATTGGCAACGTACAAGCCATACAACCCTATACGCCCGCAAGTGTCTACAACGTTGCCTGACACTACTGCGTTTTTGACGTACCGTAAGCTAATGCCATCCTGTCCAATAGTGCGAACAGAGTTACCAGTGATGGTTACGTTGTTGCCGTACAGAGCTTTGGTGATGGTTCCACCGCTAGTCCAAGCACTCCAACCAACTGTACTTAACGCGCTGTTTGTGTAATTGGTAACGGTAAATGTGGTGGTCAGAGGGGTAGTAGCAACAACAAACGTGTCGTTCAACGTGTTGGCAACTGCACTTGCAGCGTTGACCATTCCCACCACACCGCTGATGCTTATGATGTCCCCCACCACAAGACCATGCGCTGCCACCGTAGTGAACACCGCAGGGTTGGCAACAGTTACACCAGATAGCGTGCCCATCGTTGCTGGCGCTGAGTTGTACACAAGAATGCCATCACCGCTGATCGTAGGCTCTGTGCCGGTGTTATAAATGACGTTGCCAATGATGGTCATGTCACTAGGCACTTGCGTCAAGACAAGATCGTTGTACCACTGCACTTTCATACCCATACCACAAGTGTTGTGGATAAGGTTGTTGCTGATCGTCAAGCGTTGAATGCCGGTGTCGCAGTAGATGCCATGCTCGACCACCGTGTTCTTGATAATGTTGGAGTCAACAACTACATCGGTAGATTGCTGCCCAACAATGATGCCTTCGCCAGTCTCTTGGATTGTGTTGCCCCGGATGGTGACGCCGTTGCCAAGAATCGTGACACCAGTACAGTTGCGGTTGCCAACAGAAGGAATACCAAGAACCGCAGCGCCAGGCCCGGTCACAAAATTGTCTATGAACTCGATGTTCGTACCCGCAATTGCCACCATCAACGGGGAATAGCAAAACCCAGTGAACGTGTTGTTTCGGACACACAAGTTGATGGCAGATGCGCCTCTTACACAAATGGCAAGAGACGATGATGAATTGGTAAACGGAGACTCTGCTTTGCCGACAAAGTTGCCGCCTGAGATCGTCACGCCCGTGGTGGTACGTACATCAAACATAGGAGTTTGAGTCGTTGTTTGCGTGACAGTAGCGCCGTTGAATATCAACGTGCTGCCGGTCTGGACAGTCAACGTACCGCTGATCTTGTAAGTGTCGCCAGCATCACCAAAGCTAACCAACTTAGAAGCAGTAAGAGCGGATTGAATAGCAACAGTGGAGTCAGCTACACCCGTCGGGTCTGCACCGTAATTCACTACATTTACTGCAACACTGTTTACCAGATACGAAAAGTTGCTGTCCAACTCAGCGAGAGGGATGATTCCGGTCTGACCTGCAAAAGTGTAAGGTATTGTCATTAGAAGCTCGCTCTCAGTTCTGTTTGATATTGAACGCCAGAAACAATGAAGTTAGGTGATGTACTGGTGATTGTAAGACCTATGTACTTACCCCACTGTTGGGCATCATAACGGTACAAATAGTAACCATTGATAACATTTGCCCAAGTCACAATAGCAAGGGCAGTGTTTGACCAAGACACAATGTTGCCTACATTATTGGCCCACTGAATTGTCTGGAGGTTGCTCAACGTTGTGGTCGGAGAGGATGCACTCTCGCTATCAACCGTCACATTGATATAGCTTCCTGCTACGCTGCCAAGGATGGCTTCTACGCCAAACTTCAATGCTTGCTTGTCGCGGATAATGTTGCCCATCCCCAACAGTGCAGGCTGAATCTTTGTGCTGATCGCCGCTGTTGAGTCTTGGTACATCTTCTGCAAGTCTGTGCCGGTCGTTGAATACAACGTAGCAGATCCCGTAGAAGGAACAGACGTTATGTACTTCAGACTGTTCTGCGAAGTGAAGAACCACTTCTTGTCAAAGAACACAGCTTGGATGACTCTAGCCCCTGCCACAGGATCGTTGTAGGTGAACGAGAAGGCAGCGCACAGGATGTTGTACAGCAGCACCTGGCCGGCACTGACAGGCTTGGTGAAGTCTATGTACTGAAACACCCCGTCAAGAGCGTCACTGAGCTTTGATGTTGTTGAACCAACCAAGGCATATATGCCGTAGCGGTTCATGAACACAATAGACCGGAAGTACGGCAACATCGCATACGGCAGATCTGAACCTACAGCCGCACTGATGTTGGTGTTGGTGTAGAGCGTAGCTCCTGTACTGGTGTTGATGCGGACATCAGAGATGACATTGATGCTGTTGATGCCAAACACGTACAAGAAGTTGTTGGCAGCGACGATCTGCGTGATGTTGCCTATCAGAGTCTCATCGTTGAAGATGATGTTGCCGGCAGACACGCTCGCAAAGTCGTTGTTTGTTCCAGCCGCCGTGTAGTACAGCGTCCTGCCGTTGGCAATCCACACCCGGCCTGAGAATGATGCTATGCACGATCCCGGCTGGCTGACCACCGTGGCAGCAATAGCCTGGCCTGTCCCGCTGCCGGTGATAGTCACCGCTGGCGCTGTCAAATAGTTGGTGCCAGGCGTGAGGCCCGTACCGTTGGCAGACACGCCAGTGATGACGTAGCCGTTGGAGGCAAGAGCAATTACCGCTTGTGTACCACCAGCAGAGGGAGCCGCTACAGCCGCTGTGACAGCCCCGGAGTAGCCTGCACCTGTCAAAGTGTACGTCAGGCCAAGAGGCGTTCCTGCGGTCGTTACGATGGCTGTACCACCCAACGTTGCTGACAACGTAAACGTGCTTGTACCGTTGGTTGCGGTGATGTAGTACGAGGCTGATGTTGTAGTTGCGGTATAGCCAGTGATTGACCCTGTGCCGCCAAACGTGCCTGAAATCGTTACAGCTTCATTTACCAGCAATGTCCCGGCAGTCAGCGGCGTTGCCAAAAGAAACGTGCCACCCACTCCTGTGATGGATACACCAGTCAAAATGCCGTAGGTAGCAGGCGAGTAGCCTAGCAAGTACAACTGGAAAGACAACGATCCTACGCTGACCAGCGTGGTGCCGTTCCACTGGAAGTAGCCTTTGACCGGATCAATGATAAGGATCAGGCTGTTGTACCACTGGGTGGCTTGCACTCCAGACGTAGAAAACGTACTTGCAGCAGCAACAGTAGTCCTGACATTGCTTGCCAGGTTGACGGCTTCGCAGCTACCGTCTGACTCAAAAGCAATGTAGTAGTTGACCGCCGAGATGTTGCCATAGACAGCATTGACAACTGGTTGTGTAAACGTAACAGAGCTAACAACAGTGGGCGCAGGAACAACCCTAAGATTACCGTGCCCGATAGGCATCACGTTTTCCAGCCAGGAGAACTCCTCCTCCTTAATGGCGGTACGGTTTGCCTTCGTGTTTACGCCAACAAAATCCTTGGTGACGTGGTAATCTTTTTTCTGCTCTTGGGTTGCCATCTGTTATGCACTTGACATGCCCTTGGATTGATCTTCAACCGCATTCACCCTTGCCGTCCACCCACGCCCAAAATGATTGAACGTTGGCAAGACTGACAAAAACTCTATGCGCTTGTTGTTAAAGTCTTCTATCACATTCAGCCTGTTGGCGCTGTTGACAGCAGCAAGGGTCTTGTCCCCCATCATGCCATCAGCTTGAACACCAACAATGCTTTGCAAGATCTTGATGCTGCGGTAAGCGCCGGAGTTCACCGCACAGTCAAAAACACAGTAGTCAATGCCAGTCGGTAGCAAGTCACCTTTGACCGCATCCCAAAACAATTCCTTGTAGAACGGCACAACGTTGCTGAGAGTGAGGTTCTTCATGTCTTCTTCCGACACTTCACTCTTCGAGAAGTACTCCCACATCTTCTTGGTCACACCCATGTTCGTACAGCCACCTGGGTCTTTGGGATCATGCACGTAACCGCCTTCACTCTCAAGCAACAACGTCATGCAGCGTTGAAAGTTCTCAATCATCATCGGCACCCCCAACGTTTTCTTGCCGCCAGGCCTCGTTCACCGTGCCATGACTTGCTTCTTGCACAGAACGATTTGTGGCGTGGGCCTGACTTTTGCGGTGCCTTCAAGTTGGAACCAGTAGCACGGTTGTACTTGGATCTTCCTTTTGCCGTCAGTCCACCACCCGCCCTGACTGACAGCTTTTCCCCGCGACTGACTGAAAGGTTAGGTTTTTCCCTTGACATGACTACGACACTCGTTTCATTCTTTCTGAGACATGCAAACCACCCAGGCCAAGCATCCCAAACGTCAAAGTTGCCAGAGCGCTAATGTCTAGGGAAGGAAGAACAACAGGATGATTGGCAATAGCAGCGCAAGCAACAATCAACGGCTGTAGCACAAAGTTGTAGGCATAGGAAAAGCTGCACACCCAGCCAAGACCACCGCGCCAGTGTTGAAGACGATCTGACGAAGCAGCTTCTACTTTATTGATGTCTGTCTGAGCCGTGAGAAGCGACAGACTGGCACTGAGCTTGGCTTGTTCTTCAGCGGTCTTATCCGGGAAGAACATCCCAATAATCTTCTGAGCCGCTGTTGCCGCTTCTCCAATGCCGGTGATGTCCATGTCACTTGTCCGCTTTGTGATCCAACTTGTCAAAGATCTTGCCCATCATTTCTTTAAGATCTCTGATGTCTTGCTTGTAGTCTTCTCGCAACACATACGATTTTGGCAAGTCAGCTCTAATAATTGCCAAATCTTCTTTCAAATCCTTGACCGCATTCCACAATTCTTTGGCAAACCAGCCTATGGCACCAGAGATGATCAACAGGGTTACATCAACAATGCTTTGGAATTCCATGTTTAACCGACCAAGTAAGGTGTGGTGATGCGACGTGTAAAGACTGAAGCCAGCACAGCTTTTACTTGCTTGATGTATTCTTGGTTGAAGATCTCAGACTCTCCATACGCCTGCTCCTTGTACTTGGCCTTGTGACAAGCGTAGTACGCAACAGGAGAAGTGTACGGGTCTGGGATGGTCTCTGTAGGAGACAGAGGAGTCAGCGGCGCAGGAAGCACCACCGTGTCTAGCTCGATGACGTAAGTCTGATCTGGAACAGGCCCAAGATAGATGCTAGTCTGTCCGTACATGGAGAATGCAATCGGACGGCCAATGTAGTTCTGGTAGTAGCGCAACCTGGCATTGAAGTCAGTCCACGGAAGGTATTGCAGTGCAATCCGCGTGTTGCCCCAGATGAGATTGAGTGTGAGTACGTCTAGCGTACTGACCCCGTTGGGCAAGGATGCCGTGGGGATGATCTCTTGGTTGGCTGCAACCGAAGAAGTCTGGTACGTACGTAGGCAACCGGTGTCACGAACTAGGCGAACCCTCGCCGCGTTGATGTAATCGGTTAGCTCTGAATCCGTGTAGAAGTTACCGTTGGCGTCATGGAGCATCCGACGGCATTCCGTGATGTAGTCAGAGAGTGCCATAACGTCCTCATAATTTTATGCAACTTGAACAAGACCAGCCTTGCGCTTATTAGGCACAAGGACTGGCTTTGAGTCAACCACGGGGGATAGGACGTGGACATTCGGCCTGGGCTGTTCAGATGAGAACGAGAAAGAATGGAGCCTAGCCAAAGCCTTTGAAAGGTCTTGGTTGCTTGCCATCCAGCCCAGGCGTCTGAGATACGGCTCTTTCTTGTCATCGCCGTACCCAAAAACATGATGACAGACAACTAGCGGAACATCTACTGACTGGCCCTTGGCAAACAAGTACCGCTTGCCGTCATAGCCGTCTTCCAGATCATGCTCGCTGTTGTTAGTGACCCACATATCAAGCCGTCAAGATGTCGCCGTAGATGTACAGATCAACCGTAGCTGCTGCACCTTGAGCTGTACCCACGTTGATGTACAAATAGGCTTGAGAGACTGCGTTTGTAGACGCAATCGTCAAATCTTGTACAACAGCGGTTGAAGCCAGTGCTGGGGTAACAGCAGTCACGATTGCCGTACCACCAGCGGACGCAGCCGTTTGCACTGTGAACCTGGCAGTCGTTGGGTTGATCGAACCGTTGGTCATCGCAATGGCTCGAACCCGAAACTTTGTTGGAGTATCGGTAAATGCAACAAACGTATCGCCTGTCGCATTCAAATTCAACGCAGGAACCACAGCCAGCAGAATGTACCCAAATTGACTTGGCAACTTGTTTGCAACTCTAGATGATGCCATGATGGCTCCTTAGACTGTTTGCAGGTACACAATGTCAGACACGCCACCAAATGTATTTGCAACTGTACCTGTCGTTGTGCCAAATGCTGCCGAGGTCGGGACAACGCCCGTGTATGCAGTAGCCACTTGGAACAAACCGTTGTCAGTCAATGTAGCCGCCCATGCCGTTGTAGCAGAGCAAGTTACAAAACCAACAGCAGGCCGAGGAACAAACACACCAGTGCTGATTGCTGGATTGGTCAAGACCGACGTACCAGCAGTGATGTTTGATGTTGCAACAAACGGTGCCGTAGCGGTGTTTGTATAACCAGTGCCACCAGTGGTAGCAGAGGTCAACATGCTCAGGCACATCACAGCAGTTGCTGCGGTGGTTGATGCAGGGCTGAACGAGATGGTAGGCACAGAAGTCATGCCAGCACCGTTGTTGTTCATCGTGATAGCGGTCACAGTACCAGAGCCAGCCAAGGTAGCGTTGACCGTCAACACAGCGCCAGTACCGGTAGTGTCACCGTTGCCGTTGACTACAGTGATAGTTGGTGCGGCTGTGTAACCAGCGCCTTGGTTGGTAACGGTCACTGCGTTAATTACACCACTAGAAATGGTGCAAGTTGCAGTAGCTTGTACGCCACCAGCAGGAGGAGAAGAAAGCAACAGAATAGGCGCTTTGATGTAGCCGCTACCAGCGGTAGTGATTGCCACTGTGGTGTTGATAGCACCACCAACAATCACGTTACCAGTTGCCAACACGCTACCGCCACCGGCTGTGAATGTGCAGGTAGGAGAAGCAGCAGTACCCAAGCCTGTACCAGAAGGATAAATGCCGTTGGTGTAGCCAGAGCCAGCAGTTGTAATAACAGTACCTACAACTGTACTGGTCATGTTGATCAAACGGACGTTAGATCCATCTGATGTCACTAGCACAGGAGCAGATTGTGCAGATGCTTCTACAAAACGCCAGATCTGTGAAACGCCATCCCATTGCTGGATAGTGGTGTAGGGGCCAACGTGAACAGAGTACTGACCACTTGGAATGGTGTACACCGCACCAGCGGGCAGATTGATTGGGATATTAGGCCAGTTAGTGCCACGTACACCAAAACCGATTTGATTGAACATTTAATTTTCTCCTTAGATGCTCAATGAATTGTAGCCAGTGATTTTGGTCATTGCTTTGGGCTTCGTAACAACAAGCTCTGCAATGGTCAAGACAGCACCGACGTAACCAACTTGGAAGTTGGACAAAGTGGACTCAAAGCCAGTGAAGGCAAAGGAACCCATCTCATGGATGTACAGCGACAGGTAGTTGCTGTTGAGCAAGTACACAGTGCCTTCCGGGCAATACGGATCAGGATAAATCGGCACACCGGCAACCATCAAAGCGCGGAAGCCAGACTGTGGGCCGTCAGCATCGCTGTCAAAACCAACACCCTTACCTGGGGTAATGACGTAGGACTCTTGACCAACAAAGTCTTGAGCCAGCAGCGTCCACGTACCAAAACCGCACACACCAAACGTTGGGACTTCAGCCGAATTCTTAACAGTGCCGCTGATGTATTGCAGCATGTTTTGACGGGTGGGATTCACCGCACCAGCAGCGTACAGCTTTGACTTCCACCAGGTGTTGGTAGTACGGTTGATGTTGCCGTAGGTCGCAAGCGTAGTGCCATCGTCAATCGCGCCAGGTAGGCCGATAAACTGCTGGGTGTTGGTGGTGTTGTTGTACAACGCCGTTGCCATCGAGTCCATCATGCTGTTCGTCGCGTCGTTCATACGAGCTTCGATCAACGGGATGATTGCGTAGTCTTGCTGGACTGCGCCTTCCATGCCCAGGAACGGAACCGGAGCGATCATCAACTTCAAGTTGAATTCCGCGTTGGTCACGCCAACCTGAACGCTTGGTTGCGCGAACGAGCCAGAGTAGTCAGACCACTGTGAAGTGATCATCTGCGAACCCTGAACCGGGGCCGTAACAGAGGACACACCGCCAGAGGCTTGTTGCGAGTTGCTCAGAAGAGCAGCAAGCAGTGGGGTTGAGTTGTACAGTTGCACAACCAACTTAGGAATGAACGCCCGTCGAGTGATGTACGAGAGTTCCGTGTACTGGCTACTGCCAGTGCTTGGGATAATACCGCCGCCAATAGCCATTAAAAGCTCCTAAAAATATCCCCTGGTATTACAAAGTCTTACAAGCCAATTGGCCGTGCAGGACGCCGGAATTCTGTCATAGCTTGCGCGGCTACTTCACGCGCTGCTTGCACTGGGTTCTTGCGGAACGCGGAGAGGTCAAATTGCCTCATCGGGTTCGGATTGTAGCCAGTAGGTGTTGGGACTGCCGCTTGCTTCATCCACTTGTGGTACTCAGCGGCTGTTTCATGATTGGTGATGCTTTTTTCAATCATGATCTTCTCAACTTCTTGGATCTCAGCACTGTCGCTAACAAATCCATTTTTGATGAGATCGCTGCGGCGGCGCTCCAACTTTTCAATAGCATCACGCTCATGCAGCTTTGCCTCTAGAGAGGCAACCCTGGCTTCAGAACGTTGCAGCATTGAGTTGGTTCGATCTTCAATGTCTAGCTCAGGCATAGACACATCAGGACGAACCTTCTTGGTCAAACGCAGAAAATCAGCCCTTGTTTCGGGCGACTCCGACAACTTTCGAGCCAACGATGCGAGTTCGTCGCGGGCTTCATATGAAACATCTTCGAGTGACATAGCTATCCCCTAGTTGCTTAGTAACGCTTGCCGCCACGCCGCCTTGGCGCAGACCGCTTGGGCTTATAAATGTTACGCATTAGATCACCTTCTTAGTGCCACCCGGCTTTTCCAGGCTCATCTTGTTGCGGTACATCTGGCTGTTGATAGCAGTGCCATCTTTGCCGCCACCGAATTGCGAGAAACGCGGCGGATTGAACATCTGACCGTTCTGCATGTTGTTGTCCGTGGGCTTACGAATCGGGGTCGAACCACGCGGCTTAAAAAGATCCATGATGTTTCCTTAGGTAGACAAGGGAGGTTGTTGCATACCCGGCACTGGAGCCTGGGAGATGCTACGTTGCTCAGGCGTTGCCCCACCGGCTTGCGGCAGCGTCTGAATCATTTGCAAGATTTCAGCCGGCATGACTTCACGGCTCTTGGCCTCACGCTTGCCAAAAACCTTGTGCAGCGAACCCAGAGATTTCATGATCTGCTGGCCTTCTTCCGACTCGCTTCCAAGCGCAGGCAAAGATTGCTCTAGCAGATCCATAGCCATCTGGATGTTGATGTTCGCAGCCGCCTTGCTTCCCATTTTGGGTTCAGGCGTTGACATCGGTGAAGCCATCGGAGGAGTAGACGAGTCTGCACCTTCACCAGCTTGATCTGGCGGCGGCATGTCAGCGTTCTCTGGGGCTTGGCCCTTTTGAATCAGCCTCATCATTTCGTCCATCGGCATAGCTTGATCCTTAAATTAGTGACGGTTAGTTTTCATCCAGACCGTCAAATGATGGGTCGCATTGCTCGACGCTCAAGAACCAACGGGGTTGCCCCCGTCAATTACTTGCGCTTCGAACGCCGCGAACCCTTGCGAGATTTACGCATGATAGAAGTCCTTTAAGACATTCCGGCCACGCCAGAGGGGACGCAGCCATACCCATCCAGTTTCCCGGATTCTTACCGGCGCGGACGATCGTCCCGTTTCTGAGACTTGCCAGCGCCACTTTCGCGTTTATACACGATTGCGTCAGATCTTGCACTACTTTTAGCATCCTTCAATCGA
>Ga0102859_1000027_pt1 | contig 33742 bp, 30 predicted proteins | sample Colrivmet1371B02_FD_78439 | JGI IMG/M metagenome (GOLD analysis project Ga0102859, IMG submission 78439) | Estuarine microbial communities from the Columbia River estuary - metaG 1371B-02 | ecosystem: Environmental > Aquatic > Marine > Intertidal zone > Estuary | place: USA: Columbia River...
GAATCTAAGAAATCCAAAAGCAAGTCTCCAAAGCGTTCAATGAAACGCTCAGCTGCTAAAAAGGAATCTAAGAAATCCAAGAGCAAGTCTCCAAAGCGTTCAATGAAACGCTCAGCTGCTAAAAAGGAATCTAAGAAATCCAAGAGCAAGTCTCCAAAGCGTTCAATGAAACGCTCAGCTGCTAAGAAGGAATCTAAGAAATCCAAGAGCAAGTCTCCAAAGCGTTCAATGAAACGCTCAGCTGCTAAGAAGTCAGCTGCTAAGAAGGAATCTAAGAAATCCAAGAGCAAGTCACCAAAGCGTTCAATGAAACGCTCAGCTGCTAAGAAGTCAGCTGCTAAGAAGTCCAAGAGCAAGTCTCCAAAGAAGTCTAAGAAATCTAAAAGCAAGTCTCCAAAGCGTTCAATGAAACGCTCAGCTGCTAAGAAGTCAGCTGCTAAAAAGGAATCTAAGAAGTCCAAGAGCAAGTCTCCAAAGCGTTCAATGAAACGCTCAGCTGCTAAAAAGGAATCTAAGAAGTCCAAGAGCAAGTCTCCAAAGAAGTCTAAGAAATCTAAAAGCAAGTCTCCAAAAAAGTCCAAGAGCAAAGATGCTAAGAAAGCTTCTAAAAAGTAAATTAGAATTATAGTTCAGAAATACAAACAATACACTACTTATTTATCTTTAAAACTTTAATTTAAAGATAAATGATAATAAAGATTACTTAAATTAATATATTAATTTAACAGATGAATGAGAATGAGGTGTATTTGTTGGGTTGGGTTATAGGTAATGCTAATATTTATGATGATAAAATATTTTTTTTTATTAAAAATTGTAATAAGGATATTGTTTCAAAATTATACAAGATATTTATAAACACATTGAATGTAAGTATAAATGATTTACATTATAATATAAATAAGAATTCAGACTTTTATTTGAAGGTTACATGTAATTCATTTATTAGAACCATCATTCATTTGCTAGGATTATCTACAAGGGACACTGTTAAAAAAAGTTATTACAAAACTGATCTTAAATACCCTGATATAAGTAAGGATGTTTTACCATTTTTTGTAAGAGGAATTTTTGATTCATCTGGATATATTTTTAAAAATAAAAACAATGATATTTGCTGTGGTGTACGCATGTATAGTAAACACTTTTTATTAAAATTATTAAATCAAATGTCAATAAATACAAATGTAATGTATAATAAAAAGTATAATAATTATTATTTTACATTGACAAACATGAATGCTTTAGATTTTTTACAAATAATCTATTCCGAGAATTTATCTAATAATTTAGATCCATATTCTATTTCATCAGAATTAATGTTAAATAGAAAATATGACATGTATAAGAATTTAAGAGATTCATGCAATGGTTCGTTGTATTTTAAATATTACAAAACTGATAAGTATGCAGTTTCACCATTTAAAATGTATTATAGTGATACTGGATACAATTTAACACTTGTGAAGAAAATAAAATCGATTGAGGGTATTGAATTTTATGATACATGTATAAGAATAGAACCAATGTTAGGATACTACTTTGATTTAATTTCAAAGCAATTGTTATTACACACAGGGTATATGCTAACAGAAAGTGTAAATATAATAGATAGTTCATACAGAGAAAATATTGTAGTATCACTTGTAAAAGTCGATAAGTGCAAACCGGATTTAATATTACCATGCTCTTTAATTCAGATAATTCCAAGAAATTCATTACATATGACACCTATACAAATGAACATACCTTTAGCAAAGTCATTAAAAAGTACAAATGCATTTAATTGATTAATTATTTAAATTGTCATTTAATATCCTGAATTTTTAATCTTTTTTTATTATTAAATAACAACATATGATTCTTTTTAAACAGATAACTATATTATTATTTAATACGATTACATCATTATTAATCATTAATAATTACTATTATATCCAATACGAAAAAAAGGTCTCGAAATTAAATAAAGAAATAGAGGAATTGAAACGAGAACTAAGTGAGTTTTCTAATAAAATAAATAAATTCGATGAGAATGAACATCCTACTGAATATGAAAAAATCACACACGAGATTGATTTATTAAAAAAAGAGAATGAGAGATTTAGAATAGAAACAGAACATTTAAAAAAAATAACACAAGAAAAGGAATATGAAATAAACGAATTTATAAATGAAAATTATCACATAATGTAATTTAATTTAGAAATTAAATTCTAAGACAGTAATAAAAATGATTTATTCATTAATATGTTTAGTAACTGGTATTTACATTGGTCAAGAATATGCAATGTATATTCCTAGTGTAAAATTTATATCCTTGAATGTTTTGTCATATGTTCAAAAAATGTATATAGAAGAACAACATAAATACATTCAAGAACAAGAGAAATTAAAAGAAAAAGGGTTTTTATCAAGTTTATTTGGTTGGAATTAATTTAAAGATATTGGTATTAAAATAAACAATAGGTATGCTGTAGTTAGGATGGATAATTTTGTGAACTTGGACGAGTATTACAGTAAATATTACATAATTGATTTCTTGAATATATTCAGTGATTACAGAGAGATTCTTTATAAGAAAAAAGACATTGATTTTCATTCTGTAAAACATAATAACAAGGAAAAAGATACGCTAGGATTCTTTCAGTTATTTTTCACAAAATACATTGAAAAAGTCAATATAGATAAATGCAGTGTTTTTATATTTATTTTGAAAAGAATTAACAATTATGATAATATCTTAAGCAATATATTAAATATTTACCAACAATTCAAAATTAAATTCATATTAATCGAAGATGAATATGAGAATAAATTAATAGATAAAAACAAGGATGATTTCATGTGTCAATATATATTTTTCTTATTGTTTAAGAATTTTAAAAATTGCATATTAATATCAAACGATAAATATAGAGACAAATTAGATTATATAAAGTTATTTGATTTCAATATTAATTTGAAAGTTATGAATAAATTCAATAACTCAGATGGCAAACCTATAAATGATATAAAAAGTGTTAGTTTTTCTATAAATAAAAATATATTATTTTTAATGGAAAATAATGCATGTATTCGCTGCACAATTCCAAAGCATAAATTAAATCAAATATTGTAGTACTTACGTTACGGTTACTCAAGTACTTGCGTTACGTTACGGTTACTCCACTACATTACGTATGTACGTTGTGTAACTATTGGTTTTGGTTGTTGGGAAACGTGGTATTTTATTTTCTGTGTATCCAAAGAATTTAACCCATAATTTTTGTCCAATAAATTGTGAACCGATTGTGTATAAATGTTCGCGTTCTTCTTTTGTTCCTTGTGGTCGTATATTAAATGTTTTATCATCTTTTGTTTTACAAATCCAAATAATTAAATTTATATCATTATCTTTTTCAGTTGTAAAGCTATGTATAAGGAATTCTTCATCGTCAAAATCTTTATATTTCAATAAATTAAATGATCGTTTGGATTCATATAAACTACAACTATTTCTTACAATAGAGCCTTCATAATTATCATGTATAAATTGTGTGTGATAATTATTAATTTCGTTTATTGAATTGCACAAGTAAGTTTCAACAGGTTTAATTTTAGTTACAGTAGTAGTTGAATTAAATTTATTTACAGTATCAGATAATAATTTATATCGTTCTTTATACGTTAAATCGTTTGATGTGTGAATATCATAAACGTGATATTCTATTTTATCAAGTAAAACTAGATCCTTTTGGTTGATTTTCTTTTTGCGTAGGACACCGTAACATTCAAAATTAAAATCAGCATGACAATAAAGTTCACCATCAAATGGTATACCTATTTTTTGAAGTTGTTTATGTATTGTTGTGTTGTAAAGAATATCATATTTTTTCCCATTACGTGTATACAAATTATCAGTTGTAGGATCATATAACAATCTATAACCATCGTATTTTTTTTGAATAAAACATGGAAATTGTAATTTATGATTGAATTTTTTATAATCATGGGCCAACATAGGGGATGGTGGTTTTGTTTTAGTTGCAACTGTTGAGTTTGTTGATGATCCATTATCGATTTTAGGAATTGTTGTTGTGTATTGGTCAATATCCTTTTTTCTATTCCATTTGCTAGTTGCATCGGATAAAGCTTGATTGTAATGAGATGTTTCATTTTTTTTACCTATATTTTTTCCTTTTTCAATCTTTGTAATTGTTTCTATTTGTTTACCATTTAACATACCATGTAAAACAACTATTTGTGTGTATCCATCGGTTTGGTTTTCTACAATTTTGATGTTCCATTCACGAATTTGGCCTTTTTTATCTAATCCGTACAAAGTTTCAAAAATATGTTTTCTGGACATTGTTATTTTATTAATGTTGTATATAACATTTCAATTTGTAAAATTAATAAAATATAAACACACAATCAAGTAAGTTATTTAAATTCGTAGAAATTATGAATAAATAATATTATATAATGTAAGTAGGATAATTTATGTCTAATTATAATCCAAAGGCAAGTCAAAAGCCTTTAAAAGGGCGATCGACTATTAGTAATTCTGGATATTTCAATGTTTTACAAGCAAATAGTCTTATTCTAGAAAACGTGTCTATTTCTGGTGTATACGAAAATGGTATTTTCCAAAATGTTACTATTAACAACAGTAATATTATCAATACACCAATTGGTATTGGAGGTGCTAGTGCTGCGTATTTTACAACATTGAATACTTCTCAGGAAGTTAATTTCATGGGATCTGAGTTGAATCAATATGTTTCATGGGATTATTTAACAGGTATTTTCAGTATTGGTGGTGAATTAAAGGTTGATGGATGTAGTTATTTTGATAATATTGAAATATGTGTGAATACAATTTCAGCAACAAATACAAATGGTGATATCAATTTAGTTCCAAATGGTTATGGAAGTTTATACGTTGATGGTGCTATCATCAATACAGCTAGCACGGGTAATTTTTCATCTAAAATGCTAAGTGGTGGTTTTAATGTAAGTGCATATGAAAGTGTTTCAATGGGTTCAAGTCATGCTGGACTTAATTTATCAAGTTTTTCTGACACGAATTTATACACGCTTAATGGTGATATTAATTTAACAACTGAAGTAGGTGATGGTGTAAAGGTTATATCAGGTATAGATTTAATAAGTTCTGGTACTTTATTAGGTGATGTTTCAGGATTATATAGATTTACAACTACATTTGATCATAATTTACGTATAGGTGATAGGATTACTGTTTCTAGTACAGGATTCCCTTATTTTGATGGAAGTTATATAGTTAATAATGTAATTGACGATACACATTTCACATTTACATCAGGTAATATAACATTAACAACTGGTTCTTCAGGTATATTTAATAAAACACCTAGCAATGATATTAATTTATTAGCTGGTAAATTTGTGAATATTCCTCAAACCATCAACTTGGTTATGGGTAATAATACATCCAATAATATTGTATGTGATACGTATAGTAATTTGGTTATATCAAGCTACAATAATATAGATTTAAATCCATTAACAACTAATGGATGTATAAATATACCTGATAATACAAATTTATATTTTGGTCCATCAAGAACAACATCTGGATCATCGGGTGTTACAACAGGTGTTAGTTTAACATCTGGCGGTTTGGTTGTATTTGATGGAAGTTTTTTAAATATAAAAAGTAATAATATTCGTCATACAGGTGCGTTGACACAAATTGACAGTATAAATACACGTTTTTATGATCCTATATTAACATTGGCAGATTATAACAATCTATCAAATGATTTATTAGATAGGGGTATTGAATTTAGATATTGGAATTCCACGAGTAGTTCATTGGGGTGGTTTGGATATAAAAATGAATTAGGTGCTTTTACATTTTTAACAAATGCAACAAACAATAACGAGATTATAACTGGTACAACTGGTGATTTTGTAATAGGTAATTTAACATTAACTGGGAATATATCATTATCATCATCTGGAAATATTAATATAAATTGTGGAACATTAACAAGTGTAAATACAATATCAGGTTGTGGTAATACATTAAATGTATTAGGTGGTAGTAGTACTACAAGTGGTACTGTTAATATAAGTACAAGTAATATACAATTAAATGCTTATAATTCAGTAAATATTCCTAATAATATACCATTGAATTTCAGTTATAGCGGTGGTAATGCCAGTATAATAAATTCTACAGTTGGTGATTTAGTTGTGACAGGAAACCATAATATAAAATTAAATACACCATCTGTTGTTTTACCAATAAATACACCAGTTTCATTTGACAGTACTACATCAGGAACTTCTATTATCAAGTGTGATACGTCTGGTAATATGATCATTAAGTCAGGTAGTGTGGGAAATACATTTATTAGTACTGCGAATATTATTGTGCCATTATCAACAAATATACAATTAGGTGATACATCAAAGGTCATTTACGGTTTACAAAACAGTTTAAATATAGTTTCATCAGTAACAACAAACTTATTATCATTAAATAATACATCTATTTATTCAAGTATAGGAAATGTTAATGTTAGTGCACCTAACGGTGATATTGTGTTGTATACAACATATGGAAGTGTAAAGATTCCACAGAATATTAATTTACAATTTGGTACAATTGGTACAGTTGTAGTTACAAATGGTAGTTTTTGTATCATTGGTGATGGTGTAACAACAGGTAATGTAAATGTATTGAATGTTAAAAGTATTAATTTATCAGCTGGTAATAGTATTAATGTACCAAATGATACAAAATTAAATATAGGTGATGGTACTTATTTAGTAAATTCAACATCAGGAATTTCTTCTTTAACAAATACAGCAAACTATGGTACTCTTGTTATTAATGGTAATACGTGTAATATTACAAGTAACAATTTAAATATAAATGCTTCATCAAATGTAAATATAACATCTAGTAGTGTTGCTATATCAACTTCTAGTGTAATTATTGATGGTAATAGTAGTTCATCAACCTTAATTAATACAGGTGAATTAAATATAAGAGATCCTAATATTAATATAGCATATAATAATACGAGTATTTCTGTTGATAAGGGTGTATTGTACAATAACAATGTTGCAAATTATGGTTGGTTTGGTGTAAAGACTGACAGTAATAGATTTACATATTATTCATCAGCAACAAATGCAAACAATATTATAACTGGTGTGACTGGTGATTTAGAAATTGCTAATTTGTATGTAAACAATGACATGTCGATTGGTGGTGATATAGATGTAAATTGCAATTCATTATTAAACGTGAATACATTATCATCATGTAGTGGAGATATTACAATAACATCAAATAATATATATTTATCAGCAAATAGTTCAATAAAAATACCATATGATACAACTGTAGCATTTGGGACAGGTGGTAGTAATATAACAGGAGATACATATGGTAATTTAAATTTAAATACATCAAATGCTGCTGGCACAATTGTTATTAATGGTAATTTACAAGTAAATGGTGTTACAACAAATGTGTATAGTACAATTACAAATATACAAGATCCTATTATTTCTATAGGTGGTGTTACTGGACCTATGGTGAATGATGGTAAAGATCGTGGTGTAGAGTTTAAATGGGCGTCAAGCGGTGTTACAAAGACTGGCTTTTTTGGATATAAACATTTAATAGATCGTTTTGTGTTTATCCCAGATGGTATAAATATATATGAGGTTTTCTATGGTTCATATGGTTCTGTTCAATTTAATAATGGGTATTTTAATAATTTAGATTTAAGTTCAGATAGTACATCCGGTAGTAATATATATGGTATTAGCAATATATTCAGTAATACATCTGGGACAAATGCAAATACATTAAATTTAAATAGTACTAACATTATATTAAATGGTAATAGTACTGTACCTTATAATAACTCTATTTATTTTGGTTCAACATCAAATTCACTAAGTACAAGTACAGTTACAGGAGGATCTTCTTTAACAAGTGGTAATTTGATTCTTTCATCAAATACATTAACACTTAATCAATCTAGTGGTGTATACATCACTGGTACAACACCTGTTTATTATGGAAATGATCAAAGTATTTATACATCACGTGATACATCTGGTAATTTTAATATATATAACACGAGTGGAAGTCTTAATTTATATTCATCAAATAGTATAAATGTATTGGATAATATTCCTATTAATTTTGGTTCAACAAGTGATCAAATTTACAGCAGCAATTCTGAATTATTTTTAATTGGTTACAATGGTGTTAATATAAGTGCTGGTAACATTACATTAGGTGGTAATGTTAATATTACAGGGAATATTACAGGTATATCATCAGATATTGATTTAAATAGATATATATTACCATTAGGAACAAATCAAAGATTAGTTATAACTGATATAAGCAATAATGCTGGTCCTGGTAGTAATGTAAAGGTAACATTAAATGGAGTATCTTATTTAACAGTTGGTGATGAGGTGATTATATCAAATTCTAACAGTGTACCTGTTGTGGATGGTACGTGGACAATTACTAGTATAATTAATCCTACTACATTTTTAATTAATAATACAAGTACAATTACATCGATTGGTAATAATGGAATTTGTTCATCTGATTTAACAGTTGATCAGGGACGTGATGTTGGTATACAGGTCAATTATTGGTCAACAACAGGAAATAGTCTTGTAACATCTGGTTCTGTTAATTACAAAACAGGATTTTTTGGATATAGATTAAAAACTAAAAACTGGACTTTTTACAATGATGCTACTATAGCAAACAATATTGTTACACAGGGTGATTTAGGTGATATTACAATAAACAAATTAAATACGAATAACATAAGTGGGTTTGTTTTAGATGGAAGTATAACAGCTGGTTCAAATGCAGTTGTTGGTAGTAACTTTATTATTTCAGGTGGTACAATTGATAATACACCTATAGGGACAAGTGTTGCTCAATCAGGGCGATTTAATATATTAAGTAATACAGTTTCTGCAAATTTAGAGAATGTTACATTACTAAGTAATTTGATGTATAGTTCAGAAAGATATACACTTAGTTCATTTTTACCAACGAGAAATCCAAGTTCTAGTACAATTGTTACGTTTGTATCAGTAAATGGTGTTTCATTTAATTCATTTGGTACTATGGCTAATACAGGAATTTCAGATGGACAAGTCAAAACAATTGCATGTAGTTCAATGGGTGAAAATTGTACATATACTATACATGTTGGTGCTGGTAAATTAATAGCTCCAAATATAAGTAATAATAATTTATCACCTAGCAAGTTACAATTTAATAGAAGTGGACAATCTGTTCAAATGATATTTGATGGAGCATTATCAGCATGGCTTATTCTTGGAAGAGGATGTTCTGTTTTTTGAATTAACTCTTAATGAAATTAATTATTAAGGTAAATTATTTTATTATATATTAATAAAGACTCAAGAAAAAATGAGTTATTATGATCCATATAGCGGTTATCCCAGTTATTACCAAGAACCAAGTTATCAACCACCACCAGCACCTGCACCTGCACCTGTAGTATCAACATCACCACTTCAAAGTCAATTATTTCCATCATTAAAAGTTGGTTCAAAACCAATACCTAATTATGTATATATAATTATTTGTGTAGCATGTGTGCTATTGATTCTTTGTATAATTGCGTCTGTTGTTTCTGCATCAGCTAATATTGGACCACCAACAACAAAACCACAAACTACTACTAAACCACCAGTAAAGAAAACAATAGCATCAAAAGAGACATCATCAAAAGACACATCATCAAAAGACAATAAAACAACAGAATCAAAAGACGTAAGAATAATAGGATTAAACAAAGGAACTACAACTACACCACCACCAACAACTACAACTACAACTACACCACCACCTACAACTACAATACCACCCTTATCAATATATTGTAGTGATTCAAATATAATTACTTTAATGAATAAATATCCTTATTGGACATCAGGTGATAGAATATCAATGCTTAATATATTATCAAATCTAACAAATAATAAGGATACTTCCATAACAAATGATAATATATATAAAAAAATACAAACAGTCTGTGAGTTGTAAATAATTTACTTTGCTACAGGTGTTTCTGGAACAGGTTGTGATTGAACTGCTACTGGTGCTACTGCAGGAGTTTCTGGAGCTTGAACTGGTGTTGGTACAAGAGCTGGTGGATTTAATCTATAATAATCCTTTAATGATAAATTGTTATAGGCTTTTGCATTTAATACACCTGGTACAATATTACCTTCACATGAATTATATAGTATTTCAAGTAATACTTTTAAGATTTGTTGAGATTTTAAAAATATAGTTTTCATATGTTCCATACGATCAGCATCTTCTGTTTTATAATTTTTTTCCTTTAATTGATTATAAACATAAATATCGTCAGCAATAGAACATAATGTATATTGTTTACCATTAAAAGTAATTGTCTTTGAATAATCATATCTTAAACTTTCAAAGTAATTTCTTGTTACCTTACTAAATGGTTGTATCACACTTGGTACTGTGTTACTGTAAATATATTCTGCAAGATTATCATTCACTGCTTTTGTATCTTGTAAAATAAAAACCATTGTATTGAAATCTTCCTTTTGATACAAACAAAATTTAGCTTCTTGTTGAACTGTTGATTGAGATCCACCCATAATTATATTATTATAATAATGATATAATTAAAATTTTTACAATTAAACATTTTTCCAATTAAAATTTTTACAATTAAACATTTTTGTAATTAATGATATTTCAACATTAATGATATTTCAACATTAATGATATTTCAACATTAATGATTTGTCTTTGTTAACTACCAATGTAAATGCACAAGAATACACTGGTAATTTATTTTTTGTATATGTAACAGGAAGTGTTTCCAATATATTCATTTTTTTACATTCATTAACACCCATTTTTAATTTCTTATCACTTGTGTATTTAGAAATATCAAATACATTGTTGTAATGTTGTGAATGTACCTTTGAATACAATTGTTTCGATGCATTTAATTTAAAACTATAAAAATAATCATTGAATCTATGTAACCTTGTATTATCTAAATCAATTCGAACACCACTATCATATTCACTATTAAAATTATCACCACCGTCATCAGATACAACTGATACATTAATTGTATATACTTCATTTTCCAAGAATTCAAAACATGTATTTTCATGGATTAAATATTCATCTTTATTATATAACTTTTTGTAATTTAAAATAACATATTTACCATTGTTATTATAGATTTGATTATCTAAATGTTCAAAACTTTTACAATTTATTATTGGAAAACAGTCATTATCTGTGCACTTGGATTCTATAAATATCTTTAATTCATCATTCGTATTACCAACAAAGACTTGTTTAACAATTTCCTTTTTCATATTGTGCAAGAAATCTATTGTAGCATTACTTGTGTTTTCTTTATTGTAAATAAAAGTATCACAATACATTGCAATACAACCATCTATATCAACACCTAATTTAATTTTTACAACATCGTTTAATTGAATTGTGTTAGTTACATTGTCGTTGGTGTAAGTAAAATTGTCAATACAATTATTTAAATTAATACTAATAGGAAATGCTACACCCTTTCTGTCAATCTTTTTGAATATACTATCACATCTCTTAGTAATCTCATCCATACCCATATTATAAAGCGTTTGTATATCTACAATATCATTTTGTAAAATACTCGTTTTTAACATGTCATAAACATCACCACAGATACGTGCAGCGGTATTGTATTTTGTTAAATCAACTTCCATTATTATTTTACTTTACAATAAAATAATAATTTCTTAGCGAATTATTTAATTAAACGAAACAAATTACATGTGACATGTAACAATTATTCATTAGTGTCATGTGTGAAATGTGTTTGTATAAAGGTGTAAAAATCTTTAATATTGTATATGATTGATTCATTTTCTCTAATTTTAATTGCATTAATATCATAATTGGGATTTTGAACAATTCCTTTAAAGAATAGATTTTCCTTATTATCATCTATGATTTCATTTGCTATAATACTTAAATAAAGCATATTATCATTTATAATAACATTATGTTTATTTTTCATTACATCAATGATATTCTTGAAAAATTGTGTATAAATATTAATAAGGGTGAATCTAGGTTGTATTGTGTATTCAGATGATGTTTGTATTTTTTGGATATATTTTGTTAATTTATTAGATTTAAAAATGATCTTGGATAATTGTTGTTTAATAATATAAATATCTTGTAATAGGGAGTTGTATTTATTAGTATATATTTCTTGATTATTCTTCGCTGTAGGTCCATCTGAAACATCAATGTCATTGATGGCATCAAGTGAATAGTAATTATAATTAACAACAGGTAGTGGTTTTGTATTTAATTTATCTGTTTTTTGAATAGGAACTACAAAACCTTCTAAATTTGTAACGAGACCATCTTTCTTATGTGTTACACCTATTATTTTTACAGTAACTAATCCTTTTGATTCTAAAATAGTATTAATATTCTTTACATGTGTTAAATACATGTTACCATCAATTAATGGTGGTGTCTTTTGGATAGGAATACTCTCAGACCCATGACCATTGATTATATGACCATCTTTTAAGAATATAGTAGCTTCTTTTATAGGAATAACTACATTATTATTTGCTATTAACAAACTAACTTTTTTATGTTTATTTGATACTTGTCCTATAATTTCATATTCTGTACCCTTCAAATTATTTATAATTTCATCACCATGGTATAACATATCATATTTATAATCAGTGAATTTCTTAGGATATATATCCTCTTTAATACATGTTTTGTCATAGAAATTATTAATAAATTTAAATGACTGGGAATCATCTAATCCAAATGAATATTTGATTTTCAATTCATTGTAATAAATAAGTAATTCATACTTGTTTTCACGTTTAAAAATGACTATATAAGGATTTTCTTCCTTTGGTTTACAATTAATATGACATAATAATTTAATCATTTCTTCATTTATTTTTGCTGTACTTTTTGAATAAATCATGGGGATTGTGAAAATGACGATATTGTATTTAAATATAGACTTTAATACTTCAAGTAAATCATTTACATTCATTGTATTTTTAGCATCAGTAATCCATTTGATATAATTATCTAAATTGTTATATTTTAATTTAATTTGTCCATTGTTTAATTTGAAAAACAAATTGGGATTCTTTTTTAATTTTTCAACAATTGTTTTTTTAAAAGTATTAATATCAATATCCTTACCATTGATTCCTAATGACACAGCATTTAAAAATGCATTGTTATTTTGCGCAACACCCATTCTGTAGAATTTACCATTTTTAACATCCTTGACATTACTAGGTAGTTTATTAAAAACATTATCAAAAATAGGTAATAAAGTTCCTATTTTTTGTTGTTCTAGAATTTTATCAGTTGTTAAGATGTATTGTTTACTAATATTTATTTGTTTTTTACTAGGTTCTACTGTTTCTTCCAATCCCATATTTGAAATGTATTTCATGTTATTACGTTGATCTTTTGTAAAACAACAAATAGCATTTTTCTGTGTAAACCCAGGATAAGGATATTCCTTATCTGGACATATTAATCTTATACCTTTATATATTAATGGATAACTATCAATTAGGGATTTTTTTGTTTTTGAATCAACCATGTTTTTCAATGGTTCACGTGTATCATCAATGATAGGTTGACGTTGTTTTTGACAACTTGTTGATAAAATAGGAATATTATATTCACTTCTTAAATTCTTGATATTACTTTTTTCCTTTATTTTTTGTTCAGCAACACTTTCCGTATTTAATTTATCAATATAAGAGATTTGATCAACTATTAAATACACTTCATTTATATTTGATGCGGAATATATATTTAATATACTTCCAACACTATAAGGATTATCCTGTATATTAACTGTGATACCTTTGCGTTCACTTTGTAAATCAGATAGAATATTACTACATGCGATTTTCATTCTTTGTTGTGAAATTTCATCTTGTGATGATAGGAATTTTTTATAGAATAAAGAAATGATTTCCTCACTTTTACCTTCTTTTGCTTGGAATAATGTTTCTTGATAATCAACATCCATGACCTTTTCAATCATGTGATACAAATCAATCTTTCTACGTAATTCTACACTACATGTTATTGATTGAACTGTAGCATAAACACGTTGATTATCTATGTGTAAACGTTTTGATTGCGTATAAATTTCATTCAATCTATTTATTTTTGAAATACATATTTCAATATTACTTCTTAAAGTATCAATTATCATTTCTAAATTATTATTCCAATCACTACTTTCACCAAATTTAACTCTTGCCTCAATAATACCATTTTCTTGTATATTAACTGTAATGAAATCAGTCTTTGATACTTTTATTTTTATTAATAATCCTTTTATTTTTTTATATGTAATAATTCTTTTATTTTCTTGCGCCCCAAAACCAAATTTCTCCTTTTTATCATGTAATAACCAGGATTTAAATTCTTTAACAGAAACATCATCACTTACTCCATTGTATACTTTAACAATAGGATTTTCCTTTTCATTTGAAATAGCAATTAATGGGATAGTATCAGATAATTCTAATTGGTTAAATATATTTTGTAATCTAATAAATTTCCCCTTTGTCCCATTCACAAAGTTTTTGCTTTTAAATTCAACAATAACATCTTTAAATGAAACTTGTGGAATATCTGTGTTATAATATTGACTTAGATCATTTAATTTACAGGATGTATAAAAATCAGATAGTGATTCCTCCTTACTTTGATAATTCTTTACAACTGTTTTATAACACTCTTGAATTTTTTTCGTATATATATTATATTCTGGTGTCAATTTATCATACTTTTCTTTTAATACTATACTAATAGCACCTAAAAAATCATCTTCTGTAAAATCAAAAAATCCATACTTGATTTTATCATACATACTAGAAAATTCGTCATTATTCTTTTTGTAATCATCATACATGTCATTCAATGTTTTTTTATGTTCTTTTAATTGTTCTTCAAGGACATCTAATAAACATGTTACGTATACCGTTTTTTCAACACTTTTGTAATCAACTAATATTTGATTTTTTAATATGATATTACCATCGTTATCTGTTAATTTGATTAAATTTGGATAATACATGTTTTCATCAGTTTCGTTTTTATAAAAAAATAAACGTTCCTTGACAACATTTAAAGATTCATCAATCAATACAACAAAGTCGTCATTTAAAAGTTCATTGCTTTTTATATTAATTAATTTTACATCAATTTTCATGATTTACTCTGAAATTACTTATAATTACTAATTAAATTAAATAATATTAATATTAATAATAAATCATATTAATATTATTCATAAAATAGTAAAAAACAAATTACTAAATAAAGTGTGATGGTGATGGTAAATATACACTGAAAAAATAAAAATGAGTAAAAATAATAACATATTAGATTAATATCACATTACTATTCATTTTAAATTCCTGTATTATCATATTGAAATCATGTAACACATGCTCGACTTGTTTTAAACTCTTACATCCTGAAACAATAACATTTCCGCTTTGAAATATTAAAAACGTAACATTGGAACATATACATTTAACAGTACACATACACATCCCGTTTAACCCATTTACACTATTGCTAGAAGATGACTCATCGTCATTGTTAAAAGGATATTTATATATTAACTTAACACCAGAGTATGTTTCTGGGTTGTACTTACATATGTAATTATTATCAATAAAGTACTTGTATAATTTTTGGCGATTTATTAAGAATGGTAATTTACATGTAACATTGATACAATTAATATTACATGATATTTCAGGAACTGCTTTGGTTTCATTTACAAATGGATTACAATTATAATCAATAACTGTATACAATTCATTTTTACCATTGTTTGTATTAGAATCGTTATTTGGGTTATGAATATTAACAATAGGTATTATATTCTTTTTATAAAATGAAATGTTTCCTATAATATCACCGTTGTTATTACATATAGTTTTTACATTTTGCTGATCTTTTTTTTTGGAAACAAAACTGTTTTGTATTTTATTATATACAATATATTCCTTGTTATTGATTACATATACATTCGTTTCAGAATTAAAGAATCCTATTATTTGATATTTGTTGTTGTATATAAAATTATTACTATCTAATAAAACACCGTTATTATCAGACGATAAAATTATCTTCTGTGTTTTTCCAGATATTCTTTTTAATTTATTGTATATTATATTTGTTACATTATAACCATCTTTTGAACTCTTACATCCAGTTATATGCAAAGAGCCATTTCCAAATAGTTTAACATTGATTTGTTTATTATTTACATTAACAACGAGTGAAATTTGATTGTAAAACAATATAGGATTTATTTTAGATTCCTTCTTTTTCTTTGACTTTTTATAAATAGTTGTTGTATAAATACCTTTAGAAAAACACACATCACCATATGTGTATTTTATACCAGCGATATCATCATCAATTTCCATATATTTACCTATATTAATAAGATTCAATTCGCAATTTTCTACTTTACTACTTATTGTCATTGTTGCTATTTTGTAGTCACATCCTGTGCAATCAGGGGTGTTATCAATCTTGGAATCGATAAAGTGATCAGGGTTAAAATAGTTTATTATATCCATAATTATTAATTTTCTTAAACTAATAAAAAAATCATTTTTTTTTGTAATTTAGTTAATGTAAGATTATTTATTATTATTAATCTTACATTTTCATTATCTTTTTTTTATTTTCTACTATTAATAGAATAAAATTAACAAACGATGGCATATCAATCCTTTGCAAACTTAAATTATGACAAATGTGCATTAGAAAAGAAGGAAGAAGAAAATAAAAACCACTTTAATTGGACTGTTGATCCTAACTATGGACAATCTAATAAATCTTGTTTTATCGCATCTTCTCCTTATTCTCATACACCAGCTCATTTTGTTCCATCAAATGTAATTGATATTGAAAGTAATTTAAGAGGACAAACTTTACCATTATCAAGATGTCCATCCCAAAAATACAATCCATTAGCAAATTGTAAAGATTGTGAAAAATGCAATGAAGGTCTTCCATGTGGTTGTGAACATTGTATTAAAAAGAAACAAGATGCTTTAAAAGAATGCGAAGATGCAACCGCTAAGTTTTTAATTCCTGAATACACACGTGTAAAAAGACCATGTAATGTTCTTTCTGGAATTACAATTAACCGTTTCGATCCATTATGTGAAAATGTACAAGATATTAAGAAAATATCCGATAATTCCTATATTGGTAGTAGTACAAGATTAGATGTACGTGATACATTTGCATCAATGAATCAAAAATACAAAAGTCAAAGAATTTAAGTAATTAAATTAATTTGCATTTTTATTTATTTTTTCCAGATGTGCCACTTTCCCACAATTTATCCATGTCAGAATCGTATAAAACCAAATTACAATCATCTTCCATTTTAAGTTCATATGGTGCTACACCACTTGTGTCAGTTTCCCATACAACTTGATTATCGATATCTATCACTTCTAAATTACCAGAAGAAGATATTTTTAATGTATATGGTGATTCGGAATCTTCTGGATTTGATATTTTATTCGTCCATATTTCTAAACCTAGAGGATCTTGTATCATATATCTTCCATCATTCTTGTCAAATTTTGCAAAACACATCTTTCCACTTATATTATTTAATATACGATTACAATTGTTATCTCGTGAATTACAAACAGCCATTTTTTTGTTTTTAGATGGAATAGTTGTATTAGTTGTATTAGTTGTATTAGTTGTATTAGTTGTATTAGTTGTATTAGTTGTATTAGTTGTATTAGTTGTATTAGTATCTGTTGTGTTTGAACCTGGTAGTAATACAGAAGTTATTATCAGTACAATTACACTGACAATTACAATGGAAATAATTATCATAGTAGTTGTATTATCAGACGATCGTGGGTAAAATGGTGGAGGTGGTGGAGGAGGTCTGTAATAAGGATTCATTTTATCAAAATGTTTATTCTATATTATATTAATTATAATATACAATTTAATTAATCAAAAATAAAGCACAATTAATAATCAATTTAAAATATTAAAGTAAGTTTTCAAAGAACTAAGAATGCAATTTTAATAGTTCCATTTAAAATTGCTGATGTACTATTATTTCGTACATTCACAAGGAATGATCCACTTGTGACGTCGTCGATTATAATAGAAGGATATCCCGTTGATCCAGAATAATTTATGATATTAGCCATAACATATTTGCTAGCATCAACTGTTGAATTTGTACATGTGAATGATAAACTTCCTGATGATGTAAGATCAGACGATACTGTTGTTATTGCACCAACTGGTGAATGAAGTGTTACACCAGATGTCAAACTTGTTAATTGTGTAACTGACATTTTATCAGTATAACTAATTTTATCAACGTTAAGTGTATTTGTGTTGACTGTACCAAATGTTTTTGATGTAAGTGATGATTTTGACATGTATATTAATATACTAAATAATCATAAGATAATTATTTTGTACTAATTAATTAACTAAATTAATTAATTAATTAAAACAACTAAATAAAATGCTAAAAATTCTTTAAAGAACTAAGAAAGCGAGTTTAAGAGAACCGTTTAAAGCACCAGTTTGGTGACTGTTTCTTACATTAACAAGGAAAGACCCCTTTGTAATATCATCAACAATAACTGATGGTGTACCGTTTGATCCAGTGTAACCAATAATGTTAGCCATAACATATTTGCTAGCATCAACTGCTGAATTAGTGCATGTAAATGATAAGCTACCTTGAGTTGCAAGAGATGTAGAAATAGTAGTAATAGTTCCAACTGGTGAATTGATAGTAACACCAGATGTTAAACTTGTTGATTGTGTAATAGCTGCTTTGCTAGTGTAACTGATTTTGTCAACATTAATAGTATTCGTATTAACTGTTCCAAAACTTTTTGAGGTAGAAGCAGATTTTGACATAGTGTTGTAATTTATTGTGAATTAATACAAGAAATTAATTAATAGAATTAATTAAATTAATTATTTTTTTACAACAGCTTTTATTTTTTCTTCAGTAACAAAAACATTATTCTTTAATATACTTTCTGTTAAATCTTCAACTGATGTTCCATTCAAATTTGTTTTATTAAGTTTCTCTGATAATTTATTAATAATATTTTCCTTTTTGAATGTTTGAGGAATCTTCTTATCATATAATTTAATTTCGCTACCACCACTAACTTGTAAACTGCTCATATTATTGTCCTGCATATACTTTTTAATACCTTCTTCTAACTCGGTAAAACGCTTTTTTAATTTCGTTTGATTTTTTCGAAGGTCGCTTAACTCTTTATGAATTCTAATGTATTCACTTAAAGTTTCATTTAACCCACTACTGCTCATACTACTATTTCTACTATATTATAAAACTTTAAATAAAAAATGAATAACAACCGACTCTATTTAAAAATAAAATTGCAGTAGTAGGTAACACAACAAAAAACCGACAAACTACAAATGAGTAATAAAAAAACAAGTAAAACAAGTGATATATTATGTGATATTTACACACCACAAACTCAAAAAGCACTGTTTAACCAAAATTGTATAAGTGAAATAAAGAAATTTATAAAGGATAATTTAAATAACACAAAAAAGGAATACAAACAAATATTATTCTTAAATGGTCCATCTGGGTGTGGTAAAACTGCAACAATAAACGTCTTATTTAAAAATTACAACATCATTAACATTGATTCGGATAATATAAGAGTTATTGATAATATATCAGATATCGTAGCAGGTATACCTGCATTTGATTCACAAAATTTATTATTTTTAGAAAAAAAACCATCAAAATCACACTTAGGAAATCTTTTATTAATTAAAAATGCTCAACATTGCGAAAAATCATTATCTACATTCCTTGAACACTTGTATGTAAAATGTAAAAGAAACATTCCTATAATTATCAGCAATGACAAACAATCATTTCGCCAAAAATTCAAACAAGACTTTCCTATTACATTTGTAGACTTTCAAAAACCAACAATTAAGGAATTAACACAATTAATAAATACAATAAATACAGATAATAAATTTGGATTATCAGAAAGTGAAGTTAATAAAATAATAGAAACATCATTGTTTGATATACATCAAATATTTCATATTTTACAATACATCAAAATAAATAAACACATTGATATTAATTGCATAGATAATTTAAAAAAGGATCATGACATTGATTTATATGAGAAATTACAATATTTATTTGACTTTGATCAAAAATTCGATTTCCAAAAACTAGATGATATAACAAATGCGGATTCATATGTTATCAGTAATAGTATTTTTCAAAACTACCCAAATTTATTTATACAACCACCAAATGAAAAACTAGATGATCTCGAGATTATTCATCAATTAAATATCATGTCAAATATAGCTGATACATTTTGTATTGAAAGTGATGATTGTTATGAACTAAATAATATTGAATCATTAAACTACAATAGTTATAATGTCACTAATTGTATTCATCCTGTATATAAGATTCATAAATACAAAGAAACACATGGTACAAAAGTAAATAATTTGGATCAAAACAATATTGATTATTTTAAAAATTTCAGTTATAATTATCTTAACAGTTTTGATGAATTAAAATCACTAACACTCGCGTCAAATAATAATTTACACGGAGTAAATGAAAATGAAAATCGTCACATGATACATCATAACAAAACCGAATTATGGATTATTATACAATCTGTGATAGATTACATATCAAATATTAATAAAATACTTGATATTAAAAAAAGAAATGTTCAAGTCGAAGAATATTTAAAAATCATAAAAAAAGATGAAAGAATATCAACACAATTACAATTTATAGTAGATACAATATGGTCTTATTCACTTTTTGAAACAAATGATAATATTAATAAAATCAAATACAAACCGGATGAAATAACAATTGATATTAGAATTTTCAAAAGATTTATTAATATATTTTCCCTGTCAAATACATCAAAACTAGTAAAAATGCAAACTGAAAATGTAATAAAATATGAACTTACACAGAAAATAATATCTATGCAAAATGAGAAAATAATAACAAACAAATCACATATTGAGAACTTAACTTATGACTTATGTGATATTTGGAGTTGTATGAAAATTAAAAGTTAAGACTTAAATTTAAATTTTCCAAACACTTCTTTGCACAGTCCTGTTCACTTGCTGTAACCTTCCTACCAATTCCTAAACCTAAAACATAACATCCATTATTTTTAAATTCAATCAATTTATTGTATATATCAATATATTGTTCATTTGATTTGTAATATTCAAACAATGCAACATTATATTCATATATATTTTCCTGAACAAGTTTATCCATCTGTTGCATTTGTTCTTTTGAAAATAATAAAATACGTGTAAACATAATCCTATACAATGGACCTTCCTTTATTAAATCAACATACACAGGTGTCTTCCACTTTAACGACTGATAGTATCTTTGTAAACTATCCTTGAAATTATCATTTTTACTAATTAATTCTGAAAAATCAATAATATTTTCAATCACATTTCTAACAAACCGATCAGCATAAATATACCCCTTTTCACCAAACTCTTCTAAGATAGCACCAACAAATGACTCAAAACAATCTTCATAATAACTAGGTGTATTCCTACCACGCTGACTATCCAATATAGTCTGATTCTCAACTTGCAAACTCAACAACATAAATTTCTTAAATCCTAAAATCATACCAATTTTATGCAACATACTACACTTCTCAATTTTAATCTTTAATTTTGTCAAAAATCCCTCACGTTCATTAGGAAAACGCTCATACAAATACCTACCCATAACAGCTTTCAAAATATGATCACCTAAATATTCCAAACGCTCACTTGATTCCTTTGGAATATAATTAATATACACTTTGTTTATTTTATCACAATGTTCATTTTTTGTATTCAAATAATTCTGAACAGACTGATAATAACTCTCATGTGTAAATGCTACTTTAAATGATTCTAAATTATTAACCTCCAATTTAGAATCATTATCACCAATATTCCCAAAATAATTTAAAATTGTCTCAATATCATCTTTTGTAATCAATTTGTTAATAGGATTATCCATTTGCGTGTTGTTGTTTTCAGTTAACTATTGTAATTTTCTTGATTTGTATTTTTTTTTCAATTAATTTTTAGAATTTAATTTCCTTATAATAAATTTTTATTATTTATTATAATAAATGAATACTAAAACAACGTTTTTCATTTTAATTGTATGTGTTATTTTATATTTTTTATACGTTTCATCAACATCTGAATCAATTAACTCTAACTAAGCACTTGCTACTACAGCAGCCTTCTTTGGGAAATGTGGTGAAAGATATTTTTGTAATTGAAGATAAGTGTATACCAAAGGTGATGTCTTATCGTTCTTGTCCTTTAATTCAATGGGTTCGCCGAATAGTGCCTTTAAAGTACTATCAGGCATGATTTCTCTTCTAAATTCTGGATTTTGTAGGTTATGTTCACTAATATAAGTAGTGATGTATCTGGTTACATCAGTTCTAGCAATGGGGTCACCATTTTTAACACCAAATTGACTGAGGAAGTTGTAAAGAGTATCTGAAACAACAACTGGTGAAGCAAAACCAGATGGCTTTCTAACTACACCATCTTCACTTACCTTCTTTTTTTTTTTATTCTTAGAAGCATTTTTTAATTCAACTTCGTGGTCCTTTTGTAATTTTTTAAGTTCTTGAATTTCCTTTTTCATTTCATTCATTTGATCTTGTCTAGTTTTAATTAAAGCTTCAAGACGTTGCTTAATAGTCATAGTAACTTCAACAGTTTCATTTTCAACTGGTGCAGCAGCTTCAACAACAGGTGTTTCTACAACAACAGGAGCAACCTTAACTGGAGCAGCCTTAACAGGAGTTGGGGTAGGAGTTACTTGGGCAACCTTAAGTGGCATTTCCTTAGCTGCAACTTTCTTAGTAGTAGTGTTCTTTGTCGTTTTAGTGCTCATGTTTTTTAAAATAAAAACAGGAAAAAAAAAATCAATTTTTACGCACTACTCGATGATAAATAATTAATTAATTAAGGAATTTAGTTAATTAAATAAGGAATTTAGTTAATTTTATTTATTTATTTAATTAATTTAATTTCTTTTATTAATAATATATAAAGATAAATATTTCCAAAATGCAAATGCAAAAAATTTTCAACCTTGTTATCGCCATTATTGTTATTATCGGAGCTATCAACTGGGGTGCAGTTGCTGGATTTAACATGGATCTCGTCCATATGATCACTCCTGGTCAAGCTGATATCGAACGTTACATCAAGATGGCTGTCGGTTTAGCTGGTATCTACCACGCTTACCAACTTTACAGCGCTGTTGCAGCTGAAGCCGAAGCTGAAAAATCAGAATAAACACCAATTTCTCTCTCTCTTTATCTTTTTATTAATTTAATCAATAAACATGTAATATTATGTATATGTATTAAATTAATTAACAAACTAATTATATAACACTAACACTAAGGATCACACTAGGTAATCTTGGAATCACACTAGGTAATCTTGGGATCACACTAGGTAATCTTGGGATCACACTAGGTAATCTTGGGATCACACTAGGTAATCTTGGGATCACACTAGGTAATCTTGGGATCACACTAGGTAATCTTGGTACACTAATGAACAAGTCTTATCTTCATTAAATGTATATCCGTATGAATTTAGTAATTGTTTATAATACAATTTCTCTTTACTATCAGTATCAACTTCCATTTCATCAATATCAGAATTAACATCATCATCTGTTACATCAAATAAATTTTCACCAGAACCATCACAATCAATATCACCACCAACTGTGTCAACTACATCAATATTGTCATCAATTTCACCAACATCAACATCAATATCAGCGTCACCAATTTCACTAGTACAATTACCAAAATCATTTTCACCATAATCGTAATTATTATAATCAACATTTGTCATTTTATTTTGGCGTACATTCAATTTCATAACAGTATTTAATCTAAAATACACTGTATTTTTGTTATATATAATCGTTTTTTTATCAAAATTATCGATATTATAATCACTTAATTTAGAGTAAGATTTTTTAGTAATTTTAGAAATAGTATAATCAATATTCATGTTATTTGGAATTAATCTGATTTTATTAAAGTAATCATATTGTTTAGATTTTATTGTATCATTTAACTTATTTTCAATCAATTCTTTACATTGTCTTAACATTAAATCACGTTTTTTGTCAATGTCATTTAATAAATTCCTATTTTTTTCCATTAAATTAATACCATCATTTATACTTTTTAAAACATCAGGTGTAATATTTGATGTACATAAATTAAAAAAATAACCATTTACATTTTTTGTATATTGTATATTTTTACCAATAAATAATTTCAATACATGTTCCTTTTCCTTTTGATTTAATCTTGAGATTTTATTAATTAATTCCTTTACATTAACTGTAGCGTTTTCAAAATTCTCATTCATATTATCTGACATTGTATCAATGTTAATATCGTCTGTAATAAAATCATCCATGTTAATTTACTAATTTACTAATTTATTAATTTAATTGCATTACTGTATTACTATTAATTAAAAATTCGATTTTTAGTGTAAATAACTATTTTAGGATTAATTAGTTAATTTATAGAATTTATATTATTACACATTACATAATGAATAATACACCAAGCCCCGTTAATTCTAGTAATATACATAATACAAATGTTGAAAAAATAAAACTTGAAGTTGATAATATGTTAGAACTTCTCAAAACAAACGTTTTAAAATCAGAAACAGTTCTTAAAAAAAAATTCGAGTATTTATTCAAAACATCACCAGCATTATTTAATTTTATACTAAAAAACCATAAAAACAAACCAGAACAATTTAAAAAAAATCTTGATACAATGCTCACATTGATCTTTAAAATTCAAAAATCAGAAATTTCACAACACGATGCATCTGTTGTTGTAGGAAAATATATAGGTGAACAATATATTCCACAATTACAAGAGTAAATCCTGTATTTACATTTGATTAATTACTTATATAAATAACATTTATTTATATAAAAATTTACAAATCATTCTTTAGAAATACATTACATTACATTACATTAGTCATTAATTTACTTTTATATTTAACACACCAAGTCTTGACGGTACTGATCTTCTTGTAGTTGTAACTGAATGTGTTGGACTACGTGTTCGTAAAGTAGTAGTAGCTGAGCGTGTAGTAGTAGAGCGTGTTGTTGTAGTAGTTGTAGTAGCTGAGCGTGTAGTTGTTGTAGTTGTTGTTGTACGTTTTGGAGTTGTTGTAGTAGTAGTAGCTGAGCGTGTTGTAGTAGTTGTTGTAGTAGTTGTTGTACGTTTTGGAGTTGTAGTAGTAGTAGTAGAGCGTGTTGTTGTAGTTGTTGTTGTACGTTTTGTTGTAGTTGTTGTTGTACGTTTTGGAGTTGTAGTAGTAGTAGCTGATCGTGTTGTTGTAGTTGTTGTACGTCTTACAGGTGTAGTTGTTGTTGTACGTTTTGGAGTTGTAGTAGTAGTTGTACGTCTTACAGGTGTAGTTGTTGTTGTACGTTTTGGAGTTGTAGTAGTAGTTGTTGTTGTTGTTGTTGTTGTAGTAGTACTTACAGGTGTAGTAGTACTTACAGGTGTAGTAGTACTTACAGGTGTAGTAGTAGTAGTTGTAGTAGTGTAATTATAAATACAACTATTCATTTTATTTGACCATTGTTTTGCTATGTGATAGCTAAAATCATTTTCAGAGAATGGTTGATAGCTGATTTCATCACATAAATCTGTTATTTCACCACCGCTACTTGGATCATACCAACCTGATCCAATATATGGATCTGTAACAGCTTCTATTAATTCATGCGATGAAATATAGGTTGTAATATCAAATCCAGTATGTGCCCATCTACAAGTAGTACTACATGGTGGTGTTGTATAATCGGGCATTAAACCATAATAAAGATAAGTAGTAGCATTGTAATAATAAGATAAATCTATAGTTCCATGATAAGCACAAAAAGCTTCACATGATTTACCACTACCTTTTGTAAGAGAAATTCCTGGGGCGAGGTGTACAGCGTAGTATGTATCTTGGGTTGCTGATGGAACTCTTTTGTGTTTTATTAAATTTTGTAATAAAGGAATCAAATCATTATCATTATCAATTTGAGTTTTCATAGTATCATAAGTATAACTTCCTATAAAACCACCTCTACCAATTCTTTGAGTAGGTGTATTATATTCACTTAACCAATCTATATATGATGAATTTACAATATTTTGATAAAATTTATTTATATCGTTTTGAAGTGGGTTTTGTCCATAATAGACTACAAAAACTTGTACATTTGAAAGTACTGGCCCTCCGAAATATTCCAACATTTAATCGTAGTGTTTTATTTGTGTTTTAATTATAGTTGTTCTATTAAACTCTTTCATACTAGATTTTCAATTATTTTATTAAAACATTTGCGTTTTATTAAAACAAAAAAAAACAAGGAAAAATATACATACAATGGATCCATCTTTAACAAACTCAGAAGGTACTGATTTAACAAACTCAGAAGGTACTGGTAATGAAAAAATTTTAGATGCAGCTATGGACTCTTCTGATGATGTTATGAGTTTTTTAGATAATGCCATTAAAAAGTCTAAAAATTTAAATCGTAACAAATTACAAATTGAGCTTGAAAAATGTATGTCAACCTTAAACGAATATAAAAATGAATGTTTAAATTACAAAAACACCATAGAACAATTAACAAAGGAAAAAACATTACATATGGAATCTAGTGAGAAATTCAAAAATGAAGTACAAAAATTAAATTTACTAAATGATGATCTTAATAAACAAAACGAGAGTCATAAAAATTCTATTAATAGTGAAAAAAATATTAATAGTAATTTAAAAGTATCATATGAAACTCAAATTCAAAAATTAAATAAAACAAATGAGGAATTAAATATGAAATTAGAAGAAAATTCATCAACAAGTGTTGATTTACAAGTAAAATACAACGAGTTACACAAAAGATACAATGATTTAACTACATTATATTCTAAACAAACAAGTGAATTAGAAATGTCCAGAAAAAATATTAAACATTTAAATGATGAATTAAATACTGCATGTTCTAATAATAAAACATTACACGATGAAATTAATTCTATTAAAAACGAAGCTATTAATTACACTACTCAAATTGAACAATTAAAAGAACTTGCGATTGTAGCAAGATCAGTTCCAGTAGTAGCACCTACAGTACCACCAACTGTTAAACCTAGAGCAACACCTATTACTACAAAAGCACCATGTCCAAAAGGCACAAGAGGATTACGTGTCAGTAACCGTAAAGGCTTGTAACGGTAACAATTTAAGATGAGTCATATATATTCTCATCACTATCATCTAAACCATTACTTTTTTTATTTTTATTAAGAGATTTTTCGTCTGAATTTCCATTATCAGAATAAAAATATTTCTTAACAGAATCAACTGATTTATTTTTTTGAATGTCCTCATGTGTTTGATTGTCTTTGTGTGTGTTTGTTTTGTTATGAGTGTCATTGTTACTGTCGTTGTTACTGTCGTTGTAGTAACGTATAGTGTAATCAAATGGAATTAAATTGTAAATAGTATTTTTAACAGTATTTTGGATACTTTTTTTAAATTCCAAATTAACATTAACACTATCAGGATTTTCATATAAATCACATGCTATATTTTTGAAACATTTAGTAAATAATAGTTTTAACATATCATCTGATTTTTTGTATGACACTTTTTTATTCAAGAGTGTTTGTAAGGATTCCTTTATATAAATATAAATTGCTGTGTTTAAATCATCGTATGATAATTTGTATTTTTTATCAATATAAATATCAAATAGTGTTATCCCTTTATCAATTTGTTCACCATGCAACTCTGTATCATAAAGTAATTGTTGAAATTCCTTTATCGTAGTGTAATTTTCCTTTAATTTATTGAAATATTTAATCATAAACGATGAGAAAATATCATTGAGTTTTACACTATAAAATGTTAAAATATTTATTTGAAGATCATTATTATCCATTTTCTTATTTATATTATATTATTTAAAAATAATTTTTCATTGTAACTTCCATAATTTTATTTTAAGATTCAATAATATAAATAAAATTATGTTTAGTCAGTATAAGTTTCCTTTTCATATTTTTGTAGCAGTTTCAACTATCCTATTTTACTATTTATTAAGGAGATACAGGGCAACGTCCGCTACCAACGACAGGACAACTCCAAAAACAAAGTTTGATACAAAAAAGACTACAATTGAAAAGGAATCTATTACTACACCTAATACTAAAACCAATATATATTTATCGATGTATATACCTATTGTATTATACATTGGATTTTTTATAACAAATTCTATAAATTGTGGTAGTGGTAATGCTGTTGAAAATGCAGTTGATCAAATATTATCACCTGGGTCAATAATGTCTGAGTTGTATCAATCAAGCATTATTCTGTAATTCTTTTTTAAAAATACTTTTTTATTGTTTAATTACAATATAAAATGGATGATTATTATAAATCATATGATGATGCTGATTATTCAAATGTATTAAATAAATACGAATTCAGACAAAATAAAAAATCAAAATCAGTGTATCAGGAATCTATTCAATTAATTTTAAAAAATTACATTTCAAAATTCACACCATATGATAATGTTTTATTATATCATGATGTAGGTGTTGGTAAAACATGTTCTGCTATTACAATTGCAGAAGGATTTAAAGAATATGTTACTAAAATGAATAAAAGAATAGTTGTTTTGGTTAAAAATCAAAATATTGAGAAGAATTTCATCAATGAATTGTTATCGGATTGTACAATGGGTTATTACTCTATTATATCTGAGGAAGAACAAAATAAATTGAGACGTTTTATTAATAAAACCTACAATATTTTAACATATGGTACTTTTGTAAATCGTGCATTAGGTATGAAAGTTGCTACTGAAAAAGGTAGAAAAGATGATAGAAAAGAAAGTAGTAATGCAATTGTCAATTTAAATAATACAATTATTATTGTAGATGAAGTTCATAACATTACTAATAATGATACTTACAAGGCCCTTTACAAGGTTTTAAACAATAGTTTTAATTATCGCTTGGTATTATTAACAGCAACACCTATATTTGATAATCCAAAGGAAATTGTAGAAATTAGTAATTTATTAAATATTAAAGAACGTAGTAAACTATTACCTATTAGAAATGAATTATTTGATAAAAAAAGAAAGAATCCTATAATGTATACATTAGACATTGATCATTTAAAATTAAAAACACCTATTACATACATTACAGAGTATGGTAAGAAAAAAATAACAAATGCCTTAAAAGGTAAAATTAGTTATATAAGTTCAAATATTGAAACAAATCCAAGAAAAATAGAAATTGGTAAACAATTATTAAAAAAGGATGGTTCTAAGAATGTTATTTATTGCGAAATGTCAGATTATCAATATAAAATTTACAAGGTAGCATTGAAACTTGATTTACATGAAAAACATGATACAGCTGATGATTTGGAAAAGATATTAGCAAATGAAAACATGGATGTTTCTGAAGATTCTGAAAATTTAAAATCAAGTAGTTTATATAAAAATTGCAGTGATGCTTCTACAATGGTATATCCTAATGAATTATTTGGTAAAGAAGGTTTCTCTTTATTAAATACTGATAAATCTATATTAAAATCACCAGAATTAGAAAAATACTCTAGTAAATTAGCAACATTATTAAAGAATATTAAGAAAAGCCCAGGTAATATCTTTATATATTCAAATTATGTTAGTAACGGTGGTGTTAATTTAGTTAAGGAAATGCTATTACAAAATGGTTTTAAGAAATTCTCACAAAATAACCCTAACCCTAATTCATTTATTATCTTTGATGAACAAACACATGCTGAAAAAAGAGATAAATTAAGAAAAATATTCAATAGTGAAAAAAATAAAAATGGTGATATTATTAAAATAATCATCGGGTCACCTATTATTTCTGAAGGTATTACTTTAAAGAATGTTAGACAAGTACATATCCTTGAACCAACATGGAATATGAGTAAAATTAATCAAATCATTGGAAGAGCAGTTCGTAATTATTCACACAATGATCTACCAAAAGAAGAAAGAACAGTAGAAATTTATAAATACGTTAGTGTTTATTCAAAAGACCCAAATGGTATGTTTATTGATAAGGAAAAATATACACTTTCTGAGGAAAAGGACAGATCTAATAAAATTATAGAAAGATTATTAAAACAAATAAGCTTTGATTGCTTTATACATAAAGATCGTAATAATGCTTATTACAACCAATTTTCAACAAATTCAGCTGAATGTGATTATCAAGAATGCGCTATGCAATGTACAACTATTCCACCGAATGAAAATGTGTTATCAAAGGTAACTTATGACATTAACATTAAAAATTTTGAAAATTATGCTATTAATTATGTAAAAAATAATTTAAGAGATATGTTTGAGGAATATTTTATATGGAATTTAGATGATATCATTGATAGAATCAAGAGTATTGATGATACTATTTCTTTGGAAGTTATTTATACAGCGTTAGATGAACTTGTTAGCAATAAAAGTTTACTACTTGATAGATATGGTAGAGAAGGACACATTATTTGCAAGGGTGATTATTATATATTTAATCCTACAAATGTTGAGATTGACAGTAGTATATATGCTAAAATATTTGACTTTTCTACATTCACAAATAATATTCCATTATTAGATTATATCAATAAAGAAAAGGGTATTTCTAAGAAAACTGAAGAAAAAGAAAAGGTTGTTGCTCAAAAAGTACTTACAAAAGAAGAAATAACATTCAATAACAAAATCAAAGAAAAGTATAAAATATATGGAACCTTTAGAAATAAAGAAAATATAACTGATGATAAATTTAGAATCGTTGATACACGTAAATTAACACAAGAAGAATTAGATGACCAACGTAAAAAAATCACAGGTAAAGCATGCAGTAGTTTCTCCAATGAAGATTTACAAGATATTGTTAAATCATTAAATATCAAAGACGAAGAAATTATTTCATTATTGAATATGAAAGTTGATGATAAAAAATCTAAAAATTTAATTGAAAAAATTAAAAACAAGGATTTTTGTAAATTACTCAACTTGTATTTACAAAAAAATGATAGAATCTTAAAATAAATCACAAATCCACAACTACTGTTTCAGTATCACCTTCAATTTCACATTGTGTCTCCTGTTCAACTTCAGTTTCAATTTGTGCCTCACATTGTAACATTAATGCATTGTGTATTTTTTTACTTAATGCCTTTCCTAATTTTCTTTTATTTGTTATTTGAATATTGGATAATAAATTTTCACCATCTATTACACTACAATTATTATATGTATTTATTAATTGATATAATGATTTGTACACCTCAGCAATTTTATCAGCTATTACCTTTGAAACACCACTTATCATCATTAATTGATTTACATATACAGATGAAGCATTGCTTTTTTTCTTCATTGTAACTGGTTTTATTTTTTGAAAATCAGAAACACCACCATTCTCATTTATTTTTTTATACAATAATAAAAGATATTCCAATGTATCTGCTTCTGAATCTGTTTTGAAAACATGGAATTTATGTTTTACTTGTAAATTAATAATACTTGATTTTATCGTTGACTTGCAAATACCACCAACCTTACCATTCTTACCTATATTACCCTCTATTATATAGATAATATCATTCTTTGTTTCAGATAAACGTTCCTTTTGATCTCTGAACCTACCATCTTTTATACTTCCAGCCAAATCACTTATACTTTTTCGTTCAATTATATAATAAATAGAGGATTCATCATCGTTTTTATATATGAAATCACCAAGAGGTAAGTTGGATATCTTATAATATAATTGTATATTGTTATATGTTACAGGTCCGTATATGGTGTCACCTGCAACTATAGTATTATTGTCAGATGGATTTATTAATTTCAACAGCTTTTGTTCTCTGTAATCAATATCAATGATTAACATATTTCTTAGTAAAGATTGTATAGTATATCAATGTTACATTATTTTTCACATTTAAACATAGTACTATTCTAATAAAAATAAGATTTTTTAATTCTAGGTTTATTACAATAACAAGTAAAAGTAATGAGTAGCACAGATACAAAAATACAAACACAAACTCCAAGTTCAGGTGCTATATTATTAGCCGATATCATCTATTACTTTCATATATTAATCGTATTATTTATCATTATAACACCATTTACAAATATGTTAAGTCTTTTAATACTTCATGTAACGTTTAGTATTTGTCTTTTACTACATTGGAAAGCAAACAGCAATGTGTGTAGTTTATCAATGTTAGAATCCTATTTAAGAGGTGTTGATAGAGAGAGTACTTTCTCACATCAATTTATCGCGCCTGTTTATGATATTTCATCATCTGACTGGTGTCATATTTCAACAATTCTAACACTTATTTTATTATTTATTTCATTATCAAAATTATTTAAAATATTTAACAGTGGTCAATTTAGTGAAAAATGGAAATTGTGTAAGGATATTTACAATGAAAAATACGACGATCCAGTTGATAAAATGATTGATTTATATAAATGCTTTGTTTTTAAATTGTTCATTTAATATCCAAAGTGTCGTAAAAATAAAAGTTTTTAATTCATATTCATAATAAATACAATATATACTATGAATATCAATTTTGAAGACGAATTTCTAAATAGCATTAATAATTTTAATGTAAAAGACAAATATTTAGATGAATATTTGAAAAATACAAGACATAATTTGTTGTTATTTAATACTTTAAATGATGAATATCAATTATTGCAAAATAATCATATAGTAGATGGTAATAAACATTTTTATCAATTCATTGATACTATTAAAAGAGATGCATTACAGTACAAAATAAAACAACTCATTTTAAAACAACGAAAGTTATATAATAATTTTACACATTACTACAAAACATCGGTAACTCAAAATAATACACCTGTATCTACATCTACACCTTCAATTAAATCACAACAAAAAACACGTGAACTAAAAATACCTAATACAATACAAATGATATCTAATATATTCAAATCAAGTGAGAAAAACGAATCTACAAATCATGTGACTCTATTTTCTCGTGATGTTCATCAAAACGACAATGACACTAAGAGTATACGAAGTACACGAAGTACACGAAGTGTAAGAAGTGTGAAAAGCGTAAGAAGTGACATCAGTGCAAATAGCGGTATTAGTATCAAAAGTAACACAAGTGAGGTTAGTAATGCAAGTTCAGATAGTAGTAATGGTAGTAGTAAGAAAAGCTATAAAATTAATAGACCTGATAAACCAGCTAATTCTGATTCAATTGTAGAACAGAAAAAACCTAAATTTACAAAATTCTTTGTTAAAAAACAATAATTAATCAGTCAGTCAGACATCA
>Ga0102859_1000042_pt1 | contig 28840 bp, 25 predicted proteins | sample Colrivmet1371B02_FD_78439 | JGI IMG/M metagenome (GOLD analysis project Ga0102859, IMG submission 78439) | Estuarine microbial communities from the Columbia River estuary - metaG 1371B-02 | ecosystem: Environmental > Aquatic > Marine > Intertidal zone > Estuary | place: USA: Columbia River...
AGACCGCGTTGAAGATGCAATTTGCGCAACAAAAGCAGCGATCAAAGAAGGCATTGTGCCAGGCGGTGGAATTGCTTTAATGGACGCTGCGCAAGTAATAGGAGCTGTTAGTCTTGGCGATTGGGTTTTAATTGATGCAATAAAAGCGCCGTTTAATAAAATACTAGATAACGCAGGTATTGTGCAAATGATTGATCAGGACCGGGATTTGGGGCATGGATTAAATGTTGTTACTGGGGAATATGTTAATATGATTGAATCCGGTATTATTGATCCATTACTTGTTACTAAGAGTGCATTAAGAAATGCAGTGTCAGTTGCTACTACAATATTATCAACAGATTGTGTAATTAACAATTTGAGAGCATAATGAAAGCGATTGGTAAAAATATAGTTATACTACCTAAAAAGTTAACCGCTGAAAAAACAAAAGGCGGTTTACTTTTGATGGAAAAAGATAAAGAGAATATAAGGTATAAAGAAGCCATAATTGTGGCAGTGAGCGAAGATATTACTTTTCTTAAAGAAGGAATGGAAATATACTATGATAAGCACGCTGGGCATGGTATAGAATTTGAAGGAGAAAAGTATACTGTTATAAAATTAGATGACGTTGTTATTGTATTATGAGAAAATTAGAGGCTAGCGATCTTAAGGACATGGGTCTACTAAAGCACTACAGAATAGTTCGAAGATGGGCTTGTAGAAATAATAACCTTAATGACGCAGATTTAGAATTACTAATTTTCTTTGATTGCTTGGATTTGTTTACAAAACATGATTATGAAATGGGTACGCATGCATATAGTTGGGACTCAAAGCGCTGGAACAATTTGTTGAAAGAAGGATGGATAGTGGTATGGCGAAAACGCAACCACACAACACAGAAATATCACATATATAAAGTTTCATTTAAGTGCAGACAACTAATAGCAAGGATGTACCGTATAATGCTTGGCCAAGAAGATATACCGGCGAGCGAAAGAAGGAATAAGATTATGCGAAGCAGCTCGTATTCTTCTAAAGTATTACAAACAGCAATACATAACGTTAATAACGATAAAACAAGATGATGAATTCTTACAATCAAAATGACAATTTAATGGGGCAACCGCCTATGGCTCCGGCTTTAAATACACCTGTTGATGCAATTCAACAAGCAACAACATTTAACCCCGGAATCAAAGCAACTGGCGCTCCAGTGTCATTCTCGCCAAGAGCGCAATCAACAATGACTGGAGTATTTGGTACCCCGATGGCTGGAAAATACGATAGAACAATGGGTACACCTCAACCGGTTCCAGCAGGTTTACAGACGCCAATTGTTCCTCCTTATGATTTATCTTAACAATTAATATATATAAAAATGGATATAAAAGCAAAAAAACACCCAATGCACCCTCTAGATAGAGAAGCTAAAATGAGTGGCGTTGGTGCAAACGCGATTTGGGACGGACCATTAGACACAACTGGTTACCCAAAAATGCCAGGTTACAGCGCAGGAAAAGACGGGGTTAAACTCCGTTTTGACGATGCTAAATATGAAGCAGGCCCTATCACTCAAAAAGCAAAAATGAGACGATAATGGCAAAGACCGCAGCATGGCAACGTAAAGAGGGCAAAGACCCTAAAGGCGGATTAAACGCTAAAGGGGTTGCAAGTTATAGAAAAGAAAATCCTGGGTCTAAATTGCAAACAGCGGTAACTAAAAAGCCGTCTGAATTAAAACCAGGAAGTAAAGATGCAAAGCGTAGAAAATCATTTTGCGCGAGAATGTCAGGAATGCCTGGGCCAATGAAAAAGCCTAATGGCGATCCTACAAGAAAAAAATTAGCATTAGACAAATGGAATTGTTAAACAAAAATAATAAATAACTAAATAACTAAACAAAAAACAATGGCAAACTTTATTTCTTTACCTATTACAAGCGCAACTGCTCACGTTGCGGGGCAACGATTAATTGGTGTAAATTTCGTGGCAGGTATTCTAGCTACGGGTACAGCAACTGTAGTAATTTATAATTTAAACAAAACAGTTACGATGACCACCACTGCTGCAAAAGCCGTTGAAGTGGTTAATGCAATCACAGCCGCTTTATCACTTATGCCTGGGGCTAATATTGTAGAAGTGGATTTACCCGCTGGTGTACAAATTACAGCTGTATCAATCGCATAATTATAACAATTTAAAACTAAACAAAATGAAAAACGCAATGAAAAAACCAATGGCAAAAGATAAAGCAATCATGGGCAAAACAGCTAAACCAGCTGCTAAAGCCGTTGCTAAAAAACCAATGGGTAAAATGAAAAAAGCCTGTTAATACGTAATATAAATATTATGGCATATACACAATCACCAGGAAGGGGCAATGGTCCTAAAACCGGGAATGGATTACCAGATACGTTTAGACAGGATACAGATCCGCCGGCTAAAGTTGAATTAACTAAAAAGTTCACTGAAGGAGCTGAAACGTTAAAAAAGAATAGAGCAACTGATGCTAAAGCTACGCAGGGAGCAAATTCTCAAGGTATAACTATAAATCCTAGCACCGGGGAAGCTTCGGCAAAGCCGTATGAAAAAAAATTAATAAAAGGAGGCGCTGGAACAGGTCGTTCTTATTCCGAAATAGTAGGTGAAGACAATAAAGTTTCCGCTAAAGCATATTCACCTGTAAGAAACAATCCTGGCAGTAATGAAAAACTTCAGTCACAGTATACAAAAGATAGTACATATACAATGAATCAACGTAATGCTAATGCTCATTTCCATAATCTAACAGCTGGTCTTATAGAAAACAGAAGTGAAGCGGATAATCAAACATTGATTAAACTAGGTAAAGCCGTAAGAACAAAATAATATGGGATCATTTACAAACCAACCAGATTTTGCTACAAGAGCAATGGAAATAACTCCGTCTGACGATCTTACTCCAGACAACAATCTTGGTAAGGCCGCTTTATATATTAGCGATGCCGCAGCCGCTACTTGTACCGTAACTGTACAAATGCCTGACAGGAATGGTGATTTAGCTCCGGTAACATTTAAAAATGTGCCTAGAGGAACTTTTCTACCTATTTGCGTGGACTATTTGCTAGCCGAAGGGACCACCGCTACTAGGATAATCGCATACTGGTAATATAAAATAATTATAATCAATTAAATTAAATAAAATGGAAGTAGTAAAACAAGTAACTCAAGAACAATTAGAAAAAATTCGTAACCAACAAAAAGATCTTAATTCTATATTAACCAACATTGGTGTATTAGAATCACAGAAGCATTCATTTTTGCATTCTTTGGCAGATCTAAATAAAGTTATTGAAGAAACTAAAATGGAACTTGAAAATCAGTATGGTGCTGTTAATATTAATTTAGAGACAGGTGATTGTACTCCTATCGAAAAAACCGAGGAGTAATCATGAGTTCCGTTATTAGAAAAATAAGCATTGGGGCCGATTATAAAAACGACGCAATGCACTATTCTATTTCACAAGTAGTATATGGGGGACACGAAATCTCCCATATACTATTTGATGAAGAAGATAGGTCTTATAATATCTATATCAAAAAAGAAGACGAAATAATGCCGTGGAAGAAATTTAATTTTAATATGGCAATCTCTGTTGAATATGATTTAGAATATTGATGAAAAGTTTATTTAGTTTTATAGTTACACCTGTAGGACAAAGATACGATAATAGTATTGATGTAAACGGTAAAGAATTAATTATAAATACCAAAATAGAAACTTTTAAAGCAGTAAATAATTTAGCCGTAGTTGTATCAACACCGATGGCATTTGAAACTGATATAAAAGTTGGTGATACAGTTGTGATACATCACAATGTTTTCCGTAGATTCTATGGAACAAAAGGAGAACAAAAGAATAGTAGATCCTACTTTACAGAGGATTTATATTTTTGTGATGTAGATCAAATATATTTATACAAAACAGATAAAGAATGGAAGACATTTGGTGATCGCTGTTTTGTTAAGCCAATTAAAAATACAGACTATTTAAAGCTTGATAAAGAACAAAAGCATATTGGTATATTAAAATATGGAAATAGCTCCTTAGATGAGCTTAAAATCAATCCTGGAGACCTTGTAGGTTATAAACCATTTGGTGAATTCGAATTTATTATAGATGACCAGCGATTGTATTGTATGAAATCAAATGATATTGTAATTAAATATGAGTACAAAGGAAACGAAGTTGAGTATAATCCGAGCTGGGCGAAAAGCAGTTGATGAATTAGTCAAAGTAGCGGAAGAGGCAATTATAGATAGCGGGGATGATATATCGGCAGATAGATTAAAAAATGCTGCAGCGACTAAGAAGCTAGCAATATTCGATGCGTTTGAAATATTAACACGCATTGAGCTGGAGGAAAAACTAATCAATGACGAAGAACTTGCTAAAGCAGATACCACACAGAAAGTGTTCAAAGGTTTTGCAGAAGGGAGATCTAAATAATGTACGAACAAACTTTATATAAAATATTACCGGATTATATAACCAAAAAAACATTAAATCTAGGTAATAGAAACAAAAAATGGAAATATGGTTACGATAAAGATAACGATATGGTTATCATTAGCAAAACCGGAAAGATCGGCGAAATATACGAAATACAAAACTTAAAGATTGCATTACCTCTAGAGGAGAATGTATATAAAAAATCAGAAGTAAAAGAAGAACAATATTGGGAACAGTTTGCTTATCCAAAAGAACTGGATAAATTAAAAAGCGTTTTTGATTGGAATAAACAGCCAGATCACTTTAAAGAGAGATGGTATGATTATATAGATAATGAGTTTAAATACAGAGATGAAGGTTTCTTTTATTATAGTAATGGTAAGCCAACATATATAACTGGAACTCATTATATGTACCTACAGTGGAGTAAAATCGACGTAGGTGCACCTGACTTCAGGGAATCAAACAGATTGTTCTTTATATTTTGGGAGGCGTGTAAAGCTGATCCAAGATGTTACGGAATGTGTTATTTAAAAAATAGACGTTCCGGATTTTCTTTTATGTCATCTGCAGAGCTTGTAAATCAAGCAACCATGTCCAGTGACTCGCGTTTCGGGGTGTTGTCAAAGTCTGGAGCTGATGCTAAGAAAATGTTTACCGACAAAGTTGTACCAATTTCAGTCAACTATCCTTTCTTTTTCAAACCAATACAAGACGGTATGGATAGGCCTAAAACAGAATTAGCTTATCGTGTACCCGCTTCAAAATTAACAAGAAGGAAATTAGACTCAAATGAACAGTTAGCAGAACTCGAAGGACTTGATACAACAATTGACTGGAAAAACACCGGGGACAATAGTTATGATGGTGAAAAGTTAAAACTATTAGTTCACGATGAAAGCGGTAAATGGGAGCGACCAGATAATATCTTAAACAACTGGCGTGTAACAAAAACAACATTAAGATTAGGTAGTAGGATTATTGGTAAATGTATGATGGGATCAACCTCAAATGCATTAGACAAAGGAGGGGAAAACTTTAAAAGACTTTATCATGACTCGGATGTATCGAAAAGAAACCGCAATGGACAGACTAGTTCAGGATTATATAGTTTGTTCATACCTATGGAATGGTCGTACGAGGGATTCATTGATACTTATGGGTTACCTGTCTTCGACACTCCAGAAAAACCGGTAAAAGGTGTTGATGGAAATTGGATTGAATATGGTGTTATTGAACATTGGCAGAATGAAGTTGATGGTTTAAAGCAAGATGCAGACGGATTAAATGAATATTACCGTCAGTTTCCAAGAACAGAACAACACGCGTTTAGGGACGAGACAAAACAGTCTTTGTTTAACCTTACAAAAATATACGAACAAATAGATTACAATGAAGATATACGGAACACAAGTGTAGTAACTCGTGGTAGTTTTCAATGGGAAGGCGGAGTGCTTGATACACGTGTTCAATTCTTTCCTCATAAAGATGGAAGGTTTTTAATTTCATGGGTTCCACCTAAATATCTTCAAAACCGAGTAATAATAAAGGATGGGCTAAAATATCCAGGCAATGAGCACTGCGGTGCATTTGGATGCGATAGTTACGATATATCAGGAACAGTTAATTCAAGAGGATCAAATGGTGCATTGCACGGACTTACTAAATTTACTATGGAGGATATTCCTGCTAATCACTTTTTCCTCGAGTATATTGCCCGCCCTCAAACATCTGAAATATTTTTCGAGGATGTACTTATGGCTTGCGTTTTTTATGGTATGCCAATTTTGGCAGAAAACAATAAACCGCGTTTGTTATATCATTTCAAAAGAAGAGGGTATCGCGGGTTCTCTATGAATAGACCGGATAAGATTTGGAATAAATTATCACCGTTCGAAAAAGAAGTTGGTGGTATACCAAACTCCTCTCAAGATATTATGCAAGCACACGCCTCGGCTATTGAAACATATATAGAGGAGCACGTTGGTTTTAAGGGGGATGACCACGGCACAATGTATTTCCAAAAAACATTGGAAGACTGGGCAAAGTTTAATATAAATGCTAGAACAAATCATGATGCCTCCATCAGTTCAGGCCTAGCTATAATGGCGTGTAACAAACACAGATACGTGCCAAACAATCCAATACAAAAAGAAAAAATCTCACTAGGTTTTAAAAAATACAATAACGAGGGTTATAATTCACAAATAATAAAATAAATGATTTATACTAATAGTAATAGTTCCTTTCCAAGTCAGGTGGTACCAGACGAGGTAAAACAAAGTTATGATTACGGTAAAGCCGTTGGTCGAGCCATTGAGAATGAATGGTTTAGAGGAGACAGGGTTGGCTGGGGAACCGGGAACCGTTGGGGATCAAATTGGCAAAGATTCCACAACTTAAGACTATATGCTAGAGGTGAACAATCTGTTCAAAAATATAAAGATGAATTATCAATTAACGGAGACTTATCTTATCTTAATTTAGATTGGAAACCAGTTCCCGTTATTCCTAAGTTTGTGGATATTGTAGTTAACGGTATATCTAGTAAAAACTATGATATTAAAGCTTACGCACAAGATCCAGAATCAATAAAAGAAAAAACAGAATATGCTAGAGCAATCATGGAAGACATGGCTGCAAAACAATTCTTGATGGAAATGCAACAAAAACTTGGTATAAATGGATTCTCACAGGATCCAGCTAAGTTGCCTGAAGATCAAGAAGAGCTTGAAATTCATTTACAATTAAGTTACAAGCAAGGCGTTGAAATAGCAGAAGAGGAAGTTATCAATCAGGTACTTGCAACAAACAAATACGAGCTAATTAATAGGAGAATAAATTACGACCTAACAATATTAGGTATTGCAGCGGCAAAAACCAATTGGAACAAAGCAAATGGTATTGTATTAGAGTATGTCGATCCTGCTAATTTAGTTTACTCATATACAGAAGATCCAAACTTTGAAGACTTATGGTATGTTGGTGAAGTTAAATCTATTAGTTTAGAAGAACTTAAAAAAGAGTTTCCTGATTTAACCACAGACGACTTAAAAGAAATAGAAAAATTTCCAGGTGATAACAATTATACTCGTAACTATTACGGTCAAGACTATGATAATTCCTCTGTACAAGTATTGTACTTTGAATATAAAACGTATTCGGAACAAGTATTTAAAATCAAACAAACAGAGTTTGGATTAGAAAAAGCATTAGAAAAACCTGATACTTTTAATCCGCCTGCAAATGATAATTTCAGTAGAGTATCTAGAAGTATAGAGGTATTATACAGTGGCGCTAAGATATTAGGGTACGAAAAGATGTTACGTTGGGAAATGTCAGAGAATATGACTAGACCAGCGGCTGACACAACAAAAGTAGAAATGAACTACACCATTTGTGCGCCAAGAATGTACAAAGGTAAGATAGAATCTTTAGTTAGTCGTATTACAGGGTTTGCGGATATGATCCAGCTTACGCATTTAAAACTACAACAAGTACTGTCAAGAATGGTGCCGGATGGAGTTTTTGTCGATGTAGACGGGTTAGCGGAAGTTGACTTAGGTAATGGAACAAACTATAACCCCACCGAGGCATTAAACATGTATTTTCAAACGGGTAGTATTGTTGGTAGATCCCAAACACAAGACGGTACAGGTAATCCTGGTAAAATACCTATTCAAGAATTACAAACATCAAATGCAAATGGTAAGATACAGTCTTTAATTTCTACTTACCAATACTATTTGCAAATGATTAGAGATGTGACTGGATTGAATGAAGCAAGAGACGGTAGCACGCCGGATCCAAAAGCTTTAGTAGGTTTACAAAAAATGGCGGCAGCAAATTCAAACACGGCAACACGTCATATTACACAGTCAAGTTTATATTTAACTTTACGTTTATGTGAAAATATATCATTGAGAGTGGCGGATTCATTAAAGTTTCCATTGACTGCACAATCATTACGTGAAAGTATATCAACATTTAATGTTAAGACACTTGAGGAATTAATGAATTTAAACTTGCATGACTTTGGTATATTCTTGGAATTAGAACCAGATGAAGAAGAGAAAGCACAGCTAGAACAAAATATACAAATAGCATTACAATCAGGTGGTATTGATCTTGAAGATGCAATTGATTTACGACAAATTAAAAATCTTAAGTTAGCTAATCAATCTTTAAAATATAAAAGAAAGAAGAAACAAGAAAGAGATCAAGCAAACCAACAAGCAAACATACAAGCACAAGCGCAAGCAAATGCACAACTAGCGGAACAAACCGCTATGTCAGAAGTGCAGAAACAACAAGCATTAGCGCAAACAGAAATACAAATTGAGCAAGCAAAAGCGCAATTCGTAATACAAAGATTACAACAAGAGATGCAAATCAAGCAACAATTGATGGCGCAAGAATTCCAATATAATCAGCAACTAGCTCAAATGCAAGTAGATATGCAAAAGCAAAAGCTTAACAGTATGGAAGACCGCAAAGACAGTCGCGTTAAAATGCAAGCCACTCAACAAAGCGAATTAATTGATCAAAGAAAAAATGATACATTACCAAAAAACTTTGAATCACAATTTGATAATGTTAAAAGCGGCTTTGGCTTGGGCACTCTTGATCAAATGTAATTAATTAACCAATTTTATAATATTATATCATGTCAGAACAAATTAAACAAGAGGGGGAATTCAAGATGCAAAAAAGAAAGCCCGCTATGAAAAAACTTGAAAAACCATCTCAAGTAACTAAAGTAGACTTAACACCTAAAAAAGAAGAAGAAGATGCCATTCAAGAGCAAACAGCAAATGAAAGCGTGTTACGCGCAGAACAGCCCGAAGTGGGATTGCAAGAAGTGGTCCAAGGAAACGAAGAGCATAAAGAGTCTACCGACCAAGATGAAAAAGAAGTAATTGTAATCAATGCTCAAGAGGAACCCGCAGCGCAAGTTGTAGCGGAATTAGCAAAAGAGTTAGATGAAGCAATTGCGGAAAGCAAAAGTTCTGGTATGCAATTACCGGAAAATGTTGAAAAGCTTGTTTCATTTATGCAAGAGACAGGTGGTACGGTAGAAGACTACGTGCGATTAAGTGCAGATTATTCTACAATCAGTACAGAAGCATTATTAAAAGAGTACTATAAAAAATCAAGACCTCATTTAGATAGCGAAGAAATTGAATTCATGATGGAAGACAATTTCAGTTATGACGAGGATGAAGATGATGAGCGAGACATCAGAAAAAAGAAACTCGCATTTAAAGAAGAAGTTGCAAAAGCACGAACCTTTTTGGACAACCTTAAAGACAAATATTACGATGAGATCAAGTTGAAACCATCGGTAAGTAAGGAACAACAAAAAGCGCTTGACTTTTTTAACCGATACAATGAAGATCAAAAGGCTGCAGAGTCTAAGCATTCAAAGTTCAAAGATGATACAAAAAACTTTTTTACACAAGATTTCAAAGGTTTTGATTTCAATTTAGGTGAAAAAACATTTAAGTATAATATCCCGAACAGCGATGCAGTGGTTGATAAACAATCAAACATTACAAACCTAGTTAAGAAGTTCTTAAACAACAACGGTGAAGTTACAGATTTGAAAGGTTATCACAAGGCTATGTATGCCGCAGAAAACATCGACACAATTGCAAAACATTTTTACGAACAGGGTAAAGCCGATGCTGTAAGAGAGGTAGTTGCAAAATCCAACAACATTACGACTGAGTCACGTAAGATGCCTACAGGTGATGTGTTTGTTAATGGATTAAAAGTTCGGGCGATTAACGGCGTTGATTCTTCAAAATTAAGAATACAAAAAAGAACTTAACAATTAAAAATTAGAAATTATGGCAAATGTTACGCCTACCTTTGGGTCAATTACACCCTCACAGAAACAGCAAGCGCTGTCTACAAATTATTTAAACTTTACCGATCCTAACAACGCGGATTTCTCATCTTTTGCGCAACAATATTTGCCAGAGATTTACGAAGCTGAAGTAGAACGTTACGGAAACAGAACTCTTTCTGGATTCTTACGTATGGTTGGTGCTGAAATGCCAATGACTTCAGATCAAGTTATTTGGTCAGAGCAAAATCGTTTGCATGTAGCTTACAATGATGTTACTATTACTGATGGTAATACCATTACGATCAACAATATTGATTTAACCCCAGCGATTCCTACTGATTACGTAGCTAACGTACTTTCAATCAACCAAACAATTGTTATTATGAACCCTGTTTCAGGTGTTGAATTAAAAGCAATTGTAACAAGCAAACCAACCCCTGGAAGTGGCGTAGTTGATGTTGCTTCTTATACCACTGTAGATTTAGTTACTGGAACAGGTTCTTTTACCGCTGGCGACGATGTTAAAATCTTCGTTTTTGGTTCTGAGTATGCTAAAGGATCTACTTTAGTTGGAGACGATTATCAAAGCATCACTCCATCTTTTACTCAATATTCAAACTCCCCAATTATTATCCGTAACAAATATGCGGTTAATGGTTCTGACACAGCTCAGATCGGATGGGTTGAAGTTGCTACAGAAGATGGAACAGGTGGTTACTACTGGTATTTGAAAGCTGAATCTGAAACTCGTTTGCGTTTTGAAGATTACTTAGAAATGGCTTTGATTGAAGGCGAATTAGCTACACCCACTTCTGCTGCTGCTGGTTTGGGTACGCCTAAAAAAGGTACTCAAGGTTTATTCTCAGCTGTACAAGAAAGAGGTAATGTATTAAACAACTTCTCTGTAGCTGGTGGATTAACTGAATTTGATAGCATCCTTAAAAACTTAGATACTCAAGGGGCTATTGAAGAAAACATGCTTTTCTTAAATCGTGCTACTTCACTTGACTTTGATGATATGCTTGGTTCATTATCTTCTGGAGCTAATGGTGGTGTTGCTTACGGATTGTTTGAAAACTCTTCTGAGATGGCATTGAATTTAGGCTTCTCTGGTTTCCGTCGTGGATCTTACGATTTCTACAAAACTGACTGGAAATACTTAAACGACGCTTCTACTCGTGGAGCCGTAGCAAACTCTGGAATTGATGGAGTTTTAATTCCTGCTGGAACATCTACAGTTTACGATCAAATCTTAGGAACTAACATCCGTCGTCCTTTCTTACACGTTCGTTATAGAGCTTCGCAAGCTGATGACCGTCGTATGAAATCTTGGGTAACAGGATCTGTTGGTGGAGCATACACTTCTGACTTAGATGCAATGGAGGTACACTTCTTATCTGAAAGATGTTTATGTGTTCAAGGAGCTAACAACTTCGTATTGTTTACATCTGTAGACGCAGGTTAGTAAAACAAAGGTAGATTGCCTCCGCTAATATAGTGGGGGCAAACCCTACCAATTAATAAATTTTTAAATTATATTTTATCATGGCAAAAGCTGCACAAACAACAACAAACCCAGAACAATGGGAAATTAAAAGTAGAACTTACTTATTAAAAGGACCACATACTCCTTTAACTTATACAATTTCATCCAGACACTCAAGAAGATTTCCATTATTATGGTTCGACAGAGAGAATGGAGAACAAAAAGAATTAAGGTATGCAACTAATCAGTCATCTCCGTTTGTACAAGATCAAAAAGGGGAAGCGACTTTAGGACATATCACATTTAAAGACGGTGTATTAACCGTATCAGAAGAGAAACAAAATCTTCAAAAACTATTATCACTTTATCATCCGATGCTAAATAAAAAATACTACGAGTTTGACGCAGTAGTACAAGCAACAGATGAATTAGATGACTTAGAAATTCAATTAGATGCAATGAACGCTGCAAAAGTAATGGATGTTGATCAAGCAGAAGCAATCTTGCGCACAGAGATGGGATCTAAGGTATCTAAGATGACTTCTAAGGAGATAAAAAGAGATTTACTAATATTCGCTAAGAGAAATCCTAAACTCTTCTTAAACTTAGCCGAAGACGAAAATATACAATTAAGAAACTTCGCTATTAAAGCATGTGAATTAAACATTATTAAATTGTCTCAAGACCAACGAGATTTTAAATGGGCAGCAAACGGTAAAAAATTAATGACCGTACCATTTGATGAAAATCCATATGGAGCATTTGCTTCATTCTTGAAGACAGATGAGGGTGTTGAAATCTACAAATCAATAGAGAAAAAAATGGAATAACACGTAATACTAATATTAAGCGGTAGCTCAGGTTACCGCTTTAATATTATAATAAATATAGACAATGGCAATAAATGTAGATACAGTTTATAAGACTGTCTTATTAATACTTAATAAAGAACAACGGGGCTATATGACCCCAGACGAGTTTAACAGGACAGCGGCTCAGGTACAGCTTGAGATATTTGAAAGTTATTTTGATGATCTTAATCAACAATTAAGGGTGCCGGATAATGATAGCGAATATGCTGACCGACAAAAAAATCTACAAGAAAAATTAGCAGTGTTCCACACAATAGGTGAATGCGAGTATGTTGGGCCATACTTTAATGTTCCAGCTTCATCAAATTCATCGCTTGTTGCAACATTGACAACCGTATTGAATCAATCGCAATATACAATAACCTCACTAACCGCGGCTCAACTATCAGATGGCATAGTTACCGTTGCGTTCAATGGTGTATTACAACCATCTTCAGCTTGGAGTATAAATGGAAATATATTATCGTTGACGGCTTTACCTTTGGCTGGAATTGAAATCAATGTAACTTTAAAACCGTATGATTTTTACAAATTAGGCACGGTAATATATAAAGAAGAAAAAGAGATTCAATATGTTCAGCCTCATGAATTACTGGAATTAAATTTATCACCGCTTACAAAGCCAACATTATACTATCCGGTATATAAATATAATAGTTATAGATTGTATGTTTATCCAACATCGATTGTAAGCGATGTAAGTGTAACATATTTACGCAAACCATTAAATCCTTCATGGAACTTTACCGCAACCGCTCCATACTATCAATATGTGTATAACCCTGGCTCTTCTGTTAATTTTGAATTACACCCAACAGAGCAGATAAGTGTTATTACAAGGATATTACTTTATTCTGGGGTAGTTATAAAAGATCCGCAAATTATACAGGTAGCTGCACAGCAAATACAAGCGGAAAATATAAATTCAAAAAGCTAATAAAATATGGCGTTTCCTAACGGCGGTTTAATAACCGAAACAAATAGACAGTATTACGAAGGAGCGCAAGGCTTTCAAGTAATAGACTTAGCGGGTCAAAATGCATTTACTTTTACCTTTGATACAGATATAATTTTTGGCAGTTGGGACCAAAATGATCCTGACTACGCTCTAAACAATTTTAAATTATATACAAGTCCAGACGGATTAAATTATTTTGAAGTTACAACTGAATACTATATTATAGATAATACAGTATTTTTTGGTACCCCAACAACGCCTGAATTTATTGATCAAGGCGATGTTGTTGTAATGCAATTAAAACGTGTTGATGGAGGAAACTATGGTGACCGAGACGCATATGGCAATACCGTAGAAGAAAATTATGGAGGTTATTCATATATAACGTTAAATGATGTTATCAACAACTTTATGGTAGCTTATGTTGGTAATGGGAAACTTATTGGTGATGCAAAAAGAACAGACGTTATCTTCCACGCAAAAAGAGCCTTACAAGAGTTTAGCTACGATACACTAAAAAGCATGAAGTCCCAGGAGTTAAGCGTCCCGGCAAATTTGTCAGTACCGTTACCTCAAGACTATGTTAATTATGTAAAATTATCCTGGGTTGATCAATCGGGTGTTAAACATATAATATACCCAACTACACTAACAAGTAACCCGACTGAATTGCCAATACAAGATTCACGCGGTGTTGCAATACAGAGTAGTTATGATGACAATATTCAATCAACTTCATTAACAGAAGAAAGATGGAACACAAATAATACCGGAGGAACAATTGCTCAATCAATGAACTTGTACTCCAATGGTTGGAGCGGATATAATTGGGGATACGGCGGTTTTTATGGGCAAGCTTATGGGCTTGATCCACAGTACGCCAACTACAATGGTACCTATACTATAAATGAGCGCGAAGGCAAAATAAACTTTTCAAGTGATCTTGTTGGTTTAGTTATTATATTTGAATACATATCTGACGGCTTAGCATATAATTTAGATTCAAGAATACCTAAACTTGCAGAGGAAGCAACATATGCTTATATCTTGCATGCCATTATATCAACCCGCGCAAATCAACCAGAATATCTTGTTAGAAGATTGCGAGATGAAAAAAGCGCAAAACTTAGAAACGCAAAAATAAGATTATCTAATATTAAGTTAGAAGAAATCACTCAAGTAATGAGAGGAAAATCTAAATGGATTAAACACTAATTATGGCTGAAATTAAAAATACTTTCTTACAATCCAAGATGAACAAAGACTTGGATGATAGATTAATACCGAATGGTCAATATAGAGATGCTTTAAATATTCAAATAGGCAAATCAGAGCAAGATGATATTGGCGCATTACAAAGCGTGTTAGGCAATAGTAGTCTGCCCATACCCGCTGACGACTCTGATTTAATCTGTATAGGGTTTTTTATGGACAACCAGAACAACCGTATATATAGATTCTTAACAAATTACATAGACGCAAATCCAAATTCAATAAATTACCCCGACGCAGCGGATAAGATGAAAATATCGGTATACGATATTAATTCACAGACCTATACTACATTAGTAAGCGGGATATTTTTAAATTTTTCAGCTAATAACTCTTCATATATAAACGGGGTTAATTTAATTGAAAATTTATTATTCTGGACAGACAATAGAAATCAACCTAGAAAAATAAATGTAAATACAGCTTTAGTAAACCCGGGATATTATACAACTGAAACTCAAATTTCCGTAGCAAAATATGCTCCGGTAGAACCTATATCTTTAATAAAAAAATCCGTAACTACGGTAACAAATGTAATCTCACCAAACGAAATAGAAGTGGATGATGCTACAGGTATTGTTGTTGGAATGACAATAATATCGGGAGCTATTGATTCTACTGAATTTGTTACAGTATATGAAGTTGCTGGAAATAATATTACGCTTTACCAAGACACAACCCTAATTAACATTGGGGATACATTAACATTTTTAATCTCTACTATGACGGATCAATCTGGCGATGAAAATTGGCCCGGGGATCCAGATTTTCTTGAAGATAAATATGTTAGATTTAGTTATATATTTAGATATGATGATGGAGAGTATTCATTAATGGCTCCATTTACACAGATTGCATATATCCCAAGACAAAAAGGTTATTTTATAAACGGTGACGAAACTGCTGCATATAGAAGTACAATTGTAAGGTGGATGGAAAATAATGTTAATAACATTGAGTTGTTAATCCCATTGCCTGATAAAGGTTCAAATATAGTTAACTCGTATAAAATAACAGAACTTGATATTCTATATAAGGAATCTAATTCAAATGCTGTTAAAGTAATAGAGACAGTAACGACGCAAAGGATAGCATCAGAATCACCAAATATAAATGTTTTTGTACGACCATACCAATCGCAAAAACCATATAAAACACTAACAGAAGATCAAACAACTCGGGTTACTGATATTGTACCAGTAAGGGCGCTTGCCCAAGAAGTTACAGGCAATAGAGTTATGTATGGTAATTATTATTCTACATATACAGCGCCTAGTTCTATCAACTATAATGTTACCGTAAGCCCTAAAACTTTTTATTTTACAAGCTTTATAGAATACCCAAATCATACTTTAAAACAAAATAGAAATTATCAAGTTGGTTTTATATTATCAGACAAATTTGGTAGACAATCACCTGTTATATTATCAACAGTAGATTTAACTACAGTTTCTGGTGGAGCAGTACCGACTTTATATGGCGGATCAACCGTGTATGCACCTTATGTTAGCAAAGAAGCAGGTTATCCCCCTACTAGAGATTGGAATGGTAATGCATTATTGGTATTATTAAATAGCGTCATTACATCCACACGTAATATACCAAATGGAACACCAGGGTTATATGCTGAAGCAATTGGCGGCGTTGGTGGTTTTACTGTAAATGGTTTTTCGGTGGTAAATGGTAATGATTACCAATTTGTAATAGATAGTTCTGTTAGCAATAGTCCACCAAAAAAAGGTGATTATTTAAGAGGTGAGTATACGGACTACGTAGAGATCACTGAATTAGAAACTTTTGGAGATTTGTATATATTAACAACTGACGGCCAGGCAAATAATTTATATAATTTAGACCTAGCTAATGATCCTGATATTAAATACGCTTATAGGTTAAATCCAATTGGGTGGTACTCGTATAAAATTGTAGTAAGGCAACAAGAGCAGGATTATTACAATGTTTATTTACCCGGCATGTTAAATGCTTACCCACTGAATCAGACATATGGTTCGCAAGTGGTATATATAGGCGATCCAACAACGCCTACATTGCAAAACGGAATAAATACATCTGATTTTCCGACAAATGAATTTAATAAAACAGCACATATTGTATTAATCAACGATAATATAAACAAAGTGCCTCGTGATTTAACAGAAGTTGGACCTGACCAAAAACAATATCGAAGTAGTGTTGAATTGTTTGGTAGAGTAGAAAATGACGTAACATTGTTAACGTTTGAGGTTGATCCCGTTGTAGATGACCCTTCTGCTTCACAATTTATTTATGATTCCGTAATGCTCCCAAATATATTCCCGCAAATAAGCGTGGGTGATGCAATAAATTATGAGTCACCGGAGCCTTGGTATGCAAATACCGTTATTACAGAAATATTAGAAGACACACCAACTGTTGGTAAATGTACAATAAAATTTTCACCTGATAATATTACCGTTGAAGACTTTGACACAATAAGCATATTGCTTGGTAAAAACAAACAATATTATCCAACAAGAAAACCAGATACAGTATCATCGATTGCTAATTCAAGAGACTTTGATTTTTTACCAAACTCGGTTGAAAATATTATAGGTACTGCTGGTTTAAATTTATATCAATTACAAACGAACCCAATGATTGGCCGCGTTTCCACAATATCAGGTATTGGTATTGAGGGACAATATATGGTGCCTTATCTTGGTGTTTATGAAACGCGTCCTGATGAATCTTTATTAGATTTGTTTTGGGAAACCGCAACAACAGGTTTAATATCAGATTTGAATTGGGATGTTTTAACTGGCTCAGATGCGCCTGTTGCTCTGAATGATTTTGAATATTTATTTTTTGAAGATCAAGATAAAAATGGTTCCGAGAGCGGGACAGGTGATGCTGACTCTCCGTATATAACAGAGAATATATATGCAATTAATAATTCAGGAGCACCTATAATAGCGACAGATGCTCAGATAGTGTCTGTTTTTGATAATTCAATTCCAGCAAACTCATGTGCTAGTCGTTTTGCAATCGAGCCAAGTGGGTTGGGTCAATTTAAAATAAAGATAGCTGATAGTTTTGTTTTTAATCATAATGCACTTACCGCTGGGTTATTTAATTTTGAAATACAGCTGCAATATAATGGCGTATGGTATCCATTTTCATTCCAAATACCGTTAGGGAACCGAGCTCCAAGATTTACAAACGAACCTTTCGATAACACTATAAATAGAACAACAACTATTATAGAAACATTAACGGCAGTAAATGGATCTTTTACAAATGCTACCACTGATTTATATTGGGAAATAACAAGCGGTAATGACGAAGGTTATTTTGCTATAAATGATTATACAGGAGAATTTTCATTAATTCGTTCCGACATACCAAATGGAATATATACTATTGGTGCGTCTGTAACGGATGCAGTTGATTTTACACAAGTTCCGCCATTAAAACTAAACGGGGTTGGAGCATTTCAAAGCCTAACTGATACCACAACTTTTACTATAGTTGTAGTTGGCGACCCATTAACTCCTTGCCTAAGAGATTTTGATTCAGATGTATTATGTTATCAAAATAGCCCTTATGGTAGGAGCAGTTCTTGGACGTACGATAATATTCCGAAAGGTTTTGGTGCTGTTTATGTTGGTAAAAAGGACATAATGCCATTAGCAGACGGTATTACATGGCCCGATTTACCAAATTGTCCATTAAATGGTCAAAAATACCAGAACGCAATGAATGTTGCAAAAGCAAATGGGTGCACTACACTAACTGGGCTAACGCAGGGTACTATGCGCTGGGATGTTGAATATCAGGTTGGGATCAGCGATACCACACAGGGGCCTAATTGTATTGGTTCTATTAGATATGAAAGTATATGGACGGGCGGCAGAGTTAGAACAATTTTATGGTATAGAGAAAATGAAAATGCAGTATGGCAAACAGCTACTGATGACAACGGATTTAACTGTTCTATAGAATCAGACCCGCCAATCTCAACGGGATTCAGCGGAGCTAAAAACATGTGGAGCTATAATACACCCATGCGATTAGAGCTTAGGCAAGCAATTCAGCCCCGAGATGACTTACGTCAACCAGGTGATATTTACACGGGAAGTATTATAGTAAGAAGTTTTTCTTTTTTTACTTCAGAACCCGGTGAGTATTGTTTATGCGTTTATGAGGAGGATATGAGTGGAGACTCCCTTGGCCAACTTGGAGCAGCATGCTATAGCCCGAATGGCATAGGGCCATTCGCACGAGTTAAAATTAGTGATGCAAATTTTACATATCCATTAGGGGTTCAAACTAGAACAGCCTATAAATATAATTTAAGATTATCAGAGCCATTTGATAATAATCCAACCGCTTTAGCTTCTAATCAACAAGTTTCAAATAAAGGCCAAATTGCTTGGGGAGGAGGGGCGCCCGACGCTGCTCCTTTGTATGAATTTGAACTTGAATTAACAGTTAAAGAAGATCAAGTAGAGCCAGATAAAGTAGTTGTCACACAAGCCAGTTTGGATGCAATACAACCCGCATTATTAGTGCCTGGAGTTAGATGTATAAACGATGACCATATAAACCCGGGTACTGTAAGAAAAATAGCAAATATATCAGGCACAACTATAACATTTGATGGTAATACTGATTCTTATTTTTTAACCGGCGATATAATTACTGCAACATATAATACGCTTGAAGTTGAGACCGAAGTTTGGTCTGATAGCGCAGACGGTATTAATGTAAAACAATTTTACACAGGTCCCGATATGCTTGTCTCATGGGAGCCACCTATGGCAGATAAATTTTACACCTTTAGGAAAATGGATCGTGATTACAATTTAGGAGACCATCCTAACGAATTTACGTATCAAATGACCTCCACGCGCGTTTCATCATACGTAATGAGTAACCCTTTTTGGACAGCAAAATTTGATATAAACGGAAAAGTAATACCTATTTCCCAATCAAACCCTCCTAGGTATATCGGAGGTGGAACGGGTCTTGGTTCAATATCGGCAGGGGGTAATACCGTTAATATAGTAACTTGTTATCCTTTATCAAATTTTTACAGTCCAAATCGCCCAAATCCATCTCAAGCAAGATATGGCTATGATGCTCAAAATCTCACCGAAACATATACACAAACGGGTGGTTATTATGCGGCTAATTTAACATTGGACTTAAATTATGTTCCGGCTCCATAGTAATTTATTAAAAACAATTAAAAACAAGTAATTATAAAATATGGCCGCAGTATTAGAACTAAAATATTTTAACTCATTCTGGTTGAAGAAAATGCAATCCATTACCTACGTAAAAAATACTACGGGGGTATTGGATGGAGCTGTAACTACCGATACTTTGGTTTTAACAGAAGCAAATGATTTTATAGGCGTTGGGCAACAAGTAACAGGTGATCCAACGAGTGGTATAACTACAAATCCATCTCCTGTTGTTGTATACGTAAATGGCGCAACTATTACGTTAGATACGCCTCAGTCTATTGCGGATGGAGAAGAATTAACATTTGGGCCTATAACTAACTTTGATCATATACCCGCGGCTTATGAATCAACACTTCCGGAAGGAACAGATTGGTACATTGAAGAAGCAAGGATTAGAGGTGGGTATAACAATACTATTGTTGATTTAGGCGTAAAAGCTTATATAGTTGAAGACATCAATGGGCAGCAATACCGTGGAAGTTCAATTATATACTCTGGTATTTATAATTCCAGAACTGGTGTAAATAATACAAATCAATTTTCTACCGCGCAAGACATAACAAAAAGTGTTGATCCATCTAATGGAACAATTCAAAAATTATATTCAGAAAATACAAATTTAATTATATTCCAAGAATCAAAAGTAAATCAGGCGTTGATTGATAAGAATGCAGTTTACTCTGCTGATGGGCAACCAATGACAACTTCTGGTGGATTAGTGATAGGGCAAATACAAGCATACGCTGGTAACTATGGAATATCAACTAACCCAGAAAGTTTTGCTGTTTACGGATATAGAAAATACTTTGTGGATAGAAATCAAAATGCAGTACTAAGATTATCACAAGATGGCATAACTGAAATATCTGCTTATGGTATGTTGGATTATTTTAGAGATAATTTGTCTGCAATTAGTAATAGCGGCCGAATAGTTGGAATGTGGGACATGCATAATAAGCAATATTTACTATCAATGCAACCCCTTGAAAATACCTCCGGTCAAAAGCCTACTCCCGCCCAGTCTATAACAGTTGCTTTTGATGAAGACATCAATGGTTGGACAAGTAGATTTTCATTTAAACCAGAACTTGGCGGAAGTTTAAGAAATAATTTTTACACTTTTAAATCTGGTGGTATATGGGAACATTATTCAACCGCTGTTAATAAGGGTACATTTTATAATGTTACTACAAATTCAACAGTTACTCTTGTATTTAATGCTTCGGCTTCAGAGGTTAAGAATTTTAGTACATTAAATTATGAAGGCACGACTGGTTGGGAATTGATTTCTTTGGAAACAGACACAGACACATCTGTGCCCGTGCAACCGTTTTCTCAAACATACAATTTAGCAAGCATAGAAAACCAATTGTTTTCAAATAACTTTAAACGAAAAGAAAACAAGTACTTTGCAAACATTATGAATAATTCACCAGCCGGTAGCGGAGATGTTGTTTGGGGCCAATCTATGACAGGAATAAAAGGTTTTTATGCAATAGCAAACCTACAAATAAATAACTCAACATATGGGTCGCCATCAAACAGGGCTGAGTTGTTTGCGGTATCAACTGAATATGTAAATTCATCATACTAATGACAAATGAAATTCAATTAAATATAGAGAATAGAATAATAGACAAAGACTTTATTAGCAAAGTCACTGCGCTTGAACAAGAAATGTTAAACAGCGATCTTCCTGGTATAGTTAAAGGGGACTCTGACAGTTTTCCATTAAAGCATTCTTTTGCGGACGGGATATATATTAGAGAACTTTTTGCTAGCAAAGGATCACTTGTTATTGGAAAAATACATAAGTTTAACCATACTTGGTTTTTGCTTAGTGGCGAATTAGAAATAGCCACAGATCAAGGAATTAATCACTATATTGCGCCTTGTTACATTAATGCACCAGGTGGTACAAAAAGAGTAGTGCATGTAGTAGAGGATTCTGTTTTTGTTAACGTTTATCCAAATCCTAATAATACAACTGATTTAATTGAACTGGAAGAAATGATTATTTCTCCGTCTTTTGAAGAATATGAAAAATATAAACTTTTAAAAAAATAATATATGGCATGGGTAGGAACAGCAGTTGCAGCGGTTGGCGTTGTCGGAAGTGTCGTTAATGGCATAAATGCTCAAAATGCGGCTGATAGAATGGCTAACGCCTCTGCGGCGGAAAGAGCAAGATTAGAAGCGGAGATAGCTGCATTTGAAAAAAATAGACAGGCTATCATAAACCCGTATGCTAGTTTTACTAATCTTAGTGGGTTGGCAAAAGATTTATCTGGAATGATTAGCAATCCATACGCAAATTTAGGTGTTGCAACTCAAGCCGCTAAATTTGAAGCAGAGGAAATTGATTTGTCATTAGCAAACACATTAGATACATTAAGGGAGACAGGATCAAGTGCTGGTGGAGCAACCGCATTAGCTATGGCGGCTTTAAAAAGCAAGCAAGGTATTTCAGCTAGTATTGAGCAACAAGAGGCTCAAAATGAAAAATTACGCGCACAAGGTCAACAGCAATTAGATCAAATGAAAATGGCTGAAGCGCAAAGAATACAAAACTTACAAATAACCGAGGCGCAAAGATTGCAACAGGCAGGAGCTGCTGGCAAACAATTCATGTGGGAAAGTCAAGAGGAAAGAGATAAGGTTAAGCTAGATAGATTATCGGGATTGTCTGACTTTGCTGCAAATCAAGAAGCGCAAGCTAATTCTGATAGCATGGCTGCAATGACTGGTATGATTGGCGGAATTACTAGTTCCTTAGCAGCTGGGGCATCAGCTTATGCAGCTGGCGGAAGCGGAGGGGGTGGTGATGATTCATGGGATGAATTTGCGATGTATGAAGATTCAGATAGACGTCTTAAGAAAAATATAAAAAACATAGGTATTTCCCCAACGGGAATAAATATTTATTCTTTTGAATATAAAGACCAGAATCTTGGTAAAGGCATTTTCCAAGGCGTTATGTCTGATGAAATCCCATTAAAAGCAATAATTAAAGGAGATAATGGATATGATAAAGTAAATTACTCTATGCTTGACGTAGAATTTAAACAAATACAATAATAATATGTCATACGCAAATCCACAAAGACAAGTTATATCAAATGCGCCGGCATTCCAAAATTTACAACAGGATATAACATCTGCTGTAAATACCGTAGCAAGTGCCGTGATTAAACGAGCAGACCAAGATCGAGAAGATCGAAAAAATAAAGAACTTCAAGAATTTAAAGAATACAAAGAACTATTTGCTGCAAGTACAGGTGCAAGTCAAAATTTCACAGACTCCACATTAAAAGTCCAGAATGAAAGCAAATATCGTGTTGACCTTACTTCCGATGCAATCGCGGGTAAAGCATTAATTTTTGGGGAATCAATGAAAATTAAACCTTATGCTGATCCTAAAGAATTAGCTTTATCGCAGGAAGTTATTGGGCAAGTAAATGCCTATCCTGGCGTTGTTGCAAAAGGACTTTCTCTTTTAGCTGGTAATATTGAAACAACGACTACCGGTATGAAAAATAATAGAATGTCGTCATTAATAACTGACAATCCTACCAATAATAATAAAGCTTTAATAATAGTTAGCACTGGAAATCCTGAAAGCGGAAATATTACCGTTGACAGAAGCACCGGATGGAATAATCCAACATATGTGATTGACGCTGTGGATCCAATAACAAAAGAAAAAGTCCAAGGTAGATACCTTCATTCCGACTTAACAAAAGCAGAAACTTATGGAGGCATAATGCAATTAGTTCCCGATCCTAATATTAGTTTAGAATCCACTAAAAAAAGAATGCCTGGTGTATTTAAAGTAATTGAAACCGCTGGAAAAAATGGAGAGACAACAAAAGAAACAGATGGTTCTGTTTTACCACAATTTTTAGATTTAGCTAATGCTAAACCTGATCCAAGTAATCAAACCACTGTTGAGAGTTTAGACGGTAAAACATTATTGAAGAAAGGTATAATGGTTGCTACTGTTAATAAAGATGCAATTGCAAAAAGTTCAGACTTTATAGCCTCCACTGACGCAACCGCGGAGGGTATACTAACTAATTTTAACGAAGCCTACTCTCTAAACAATGATATAATGTCAAAAGTCTTAGGTGATGGCGCAAAACTAACTAAACCGGCTGAGGGCATTACAGACGAATGGAAAGATAAATTTAAAGAAAACTGGAAAGCTTATGTTTTAAAAAATATTCCAGACACACAGCCAATTAAAAATGAGGCTGGCGAATTTGTAACAGAAACAATTAAAGCTGAAAAAGCAAAAGGCGGCGGCGGTGCCGGGGGAGCTGGCGGTTCGGGTAAAACAAACACAAGGGAAGAACAAATAGCTGTAAATCTTTCAATAGCAAATAGTGGTACAGCAGGTGATATAATTAATCCATTGAATAAGAATCAAAAGTTTGCTAAGGATAAAGACGGCAAATGGGTTGAATATGTGAAAGAATCACCCGGGGCAGGGTTTGCTGCTGAATGGACTGAAAAAAGAGGCAAAGGAAGAGAGTGGGAAACCATTGACGGTTTAAAACAAGCTCATCCAGAACTCTTTAGAAATTTAGCTAAACCAGGATTGCCAAGAAAAAAATAATGATAAACATAAATTAAGTTATGAAGTTATACAAAAGCACCGAAGGATACGAATATACAGAAGATGAAGTACTAACAGCGGCTAAAGAAAGCAACATGTCTATTGATGACTATATTGTTGAATTTGGAATAACGCCATCTACTCAAGGTGAGCCGGGAAAGAAAAAACCTGTTGCGGAAAAGGGTGCACCTGCAACAGGGAAAGCAAAAAGTACGGCATCCAAGCCGGCACCTACTTCTTCGGCTTCCAGAAAGAAACTATTTAAAGAAGAAGCTCAACCGCAAACGCAAGCTGATGGAACTTTTGTTGCAAAACCAAAAATACTAAAACCCAAAGTAGCAAAAGAACCTACAATAAAGGAAAAAGTAGAAGAGGGTAAACAAATTTTGCAAGAAGCAAAAGAAATAAACAAACCAAAACGCGAATTAAAAGCTAAAATATCATTGCCTTCAGAAGAAGATATTTTAGATATATCAACAAATGTTCAGGGTGTTGAATATGATAAATTAGAACCTGAAGAAAAATTATATGTAGACAATAAATCTGCAGACATATTGCAAAAAGCTTATGGTGAAGGCGCTGAATATGATTTATCGCCATCGGAGATAGAGTTAAAATCAAGAGAGATATTATCCAAAGCAAAACAAACAAAGAAAACAATTGAAGATGAATCTTATACGAGTAAATTACTCAATGTAGATCTTCTAAAAGGTTTAAATTATTTAGGTGAAGCATTTGCTTCTGTACCTGAAACTATTTATAATGTTTTTTCTTTGCCTCAAAATGCCTATGCTGCCATATCTGGGAATAAAGACTGGGCAGAGAGCGCTAAACAATTTAAAAAAGAAAGAGGAATAGAAAATCCCATAATGGATAATTTTATTGCCGAACAGGAGCGTCTTGGCAAGATGCAAACTATATATAACAATGCGAACTACGATTCAACTAGCATAACAGAAAATATCGGCGATGGTAATTATGTTGATGCTTTTAAATTAATGGGTAGTGGTTTAGCAGAAAGTGCCCCTATGAGTATAGCCATGATGGCTGGTGGTGCAGAATTAAAATTAGCAGAATTAGCGGCAGGATCAACAGCATTACTAGCCGGTCCAAATATAAGACAACAAGAAGAGGAAAACCCAGAGCAATCAGAATTAGCTTCTGTTATTAAAGGATTTGGAATGGCTGGAGCAGAAAGTGTTTTTTCAGCAATTGGAGAAGGTAGTCTTGGTAAAGTATATAAGGATATAATCAAGAAGGAAGGGGCTGAAGTAGGTTCTAAAATATTTAAAGACGGATTAGTTACCATGTACCAATCCGCTCTTAAAAAGTTTGGCGCACCAGCTGCAATGCTTGGCGAGGGTATTGAGGAGGTAGCTACTACCATTACTCAAAACATGATTAACAACAAGAATCCTTTTGAAGGTGCCTTAGACTCTTTTGCTTTAGGCGTTGGTGGTGGTGGATTATATGGATCCCCACTAACTATAGCTAAAGGCATAAGTGGTTTTAAAGACGGTGTAACCGTACATAAAATAAATAAACAGTTAAAAACTGAAAATATAAATAATTTAGTTACTGCATTTAAACCTGAATTTCAATCAAGTCCAGCTAAAATAAAGGCAGCAATAATACCAGGTTCTATTAAAATACTTGATAATCAAGTTGACACATCCGTTAATAACGGGGATATGACCGTGGAAGAAGGCGATAAAATTAAATTAAATTTTAGACAAACCCAGGGCATAGTGAATGCTTTGCAACCACTAAAATTATCTGATGAAGATTTGCCGGCCGCGGTTGATTTAATAAAGGAAAAAAAGCAACTTGAAGAAGTTGTTAAGAAAGTTGGTGATCCAAATTTAACAGTAGAGCAAGGTAATAGAATAAAAGAAATAAATACCGCTTTAACAGGTATTGGCGAAAGCAATACAAAGAAGAAATCAGCAGAGAATGTAGTTAAGCTAGAAGGTAACATAGCGGCATTAGAAGGTTTTGCTAATACCTTGGGACAAACAGAATTTGAAAACGCTATTGGTGAAGGAAAAGGCGTTGAAGCCTTTAATACCGTGGAGGAATTTAAAGTTGCATTGGAAAGCGTTGGTCTTAAGGAAGACTTTATAGCCGACGCAATGACTTCTGATGGTTTCATGCTACCCAATGGCCAAATTGTAATTAACAAGCAAATTGCCGCGCAGAGTAATCTGAACACAATGGGCCACGAGTTATTACATAAAATTTTAAAGTCAGAATTTAGTGATCCAGTTAAAGGAGCAAAATTAAAAGATCAATTTTTAGAACAATTAACAACTGAAGAAAGATCACTATTAGATGAGCGTATACTTGCTGTTGATAAAAGCGGTAAAAGATTATACTCTGATGAAGATTTAATTGCTGCGCCGGATGAATACATTACACAATATTTTCAAATTATAGCGGATAAAAAAATACCTTGGTCCGAAAAACTAGGGGATTCATTGGAAAGATTATGGAAGAACTTCCTTGGTAAATTTTTTAAAGACAAGGGATATAATAACCTTGAATTTGCAGATGGTAAAGATATTTATAGATTTATAAATGACTATGCCAAGTCTATTAAATCAGGTAAGCTATCACAGCGAGCCCAAGATTTAACAAAAGCCGGAGTAAGCACTAAGAAAGCCACTGTTGCTTCTAAATCTATTCAGGAAAAGATGGATGCTCTTGATGAGCAATTAAATAATGATGAGATCGATTACGATACTTACGAAGTACGAATGGATGCTCTTGTAAAAGAGGAAGAAAAAGTTTTAAAAGCGAACAAAGAAGGCGAGGTCGCAGAAGAGAAGCCAAAAGAAGCTAAAAAAGAAACGCCAGAAGATGAGGCAAAATCCGTTATTACAAACAATAAAGGATTGGTAGCTTCAGATAAAGTGCAAAAAATTTACGATACTGAAGGCGTTAATGGTGCTCAAAAAATTATAGATTTATTTAGACCTATTACCTCTAAAATTGTTGACAAAAGAAGAGATGCCCCTGGGTTTGATAAAGAGTTGTTAACAGACGAAATTGAAACTGGAATTGGTGGTATATTAGACCTTATTCAAAAATACAAACCTGAATCTGGTATTCCTTTGGCTGCTTATATAAATAAGTATTTACCTGTAAGAGCAATTGCTACTTCAAGAAGAATATTAGGTGAAACATTCAGCAAAGATATTGAAGACCAAAAAGGATTAATGGCAACTGAAACAGCTGATCAATTTACGGAGACAGCAATGCCCGATAAACCTAAATATAAAACAATACTTGAAAGCAATGTTTTTGATCAAGAGGTTATAAAATCGGTTACAGATAAATTAAAAATAGTTTTACGTACATTAAAGAGTAAAATTAACGAACCTATTTCTAAAAATACAACGGTTACGCCCCTTGTAAATGAGATACGTAATGAGATGGGTACACAAGCTGACATCGATATTAAAAGAGCTTTAGGCGGAAAAGAAGGTGGTGTATTAAAAAATAATTTAATAAGAAACAAAAGAGCCATTCTTGAGAACATGACCACTACATGGTTAATGGGTAAAGATACTAAAGGCGGAGTGCAAGGGGGTGTTCCGTCTGCTATTCAGAAGCAAGTTAACGGTAGATGGGTATCATATCCTGATTGGGTGGGTCAAAAAATAGACCGTGAGAAAACAACAACTAATCTTGCTGGTAAAACATCAGGAGCAGAGATCGTAAGAAGACTCCCTAACGCAGCGAATAATATATCTAATGAGGAATTCTTAAGTTGGTTTTTGGAGCCGTCTGGCAACCCCATACGCGGCCGTAAAGAGTCTTTATCTAAAGCATTAGGTGAAGAATTATCTTTTGATATATTCAAAAAAGAATTAGAAGAGGGCGGTGAGATAGCTAAAGTATTTGAAAGAAATCAAGAACTTAAGGATGTAGTATTATTAGATACTTATATCAATGAAGTTGCAAAACAAATTGATAGAGGTACCGTTAAGTTTTCTAAGTCAACAAAAGATGAGTTAGAATACAACATGAAGATTGCGGATAGTCAAGGTGGTGCTTCATTAATGGA